>JAABVA010000673.1_pt1 | contig 41235 bp, 45 predicted proteins | sample 5560331 | NCBI WGS metagenome assembly JAABVA01 (sample SAMN12812661, study PRJNA571458) | rock metagenome | isolation source: Antarctica rocks | place: Antarctica: Victoria Land, Mt New Zealand sud | collected 2016-01-07 | reverse complement strand
ACAGGTAAATCCTTCAAAACCTGAGGGGAGTACTAGCCGGGGGAGTGCTCCCCTGGTGAGTACTCCCTCTAGTTTTTGTGGGATCTGCCTTCGGAGAGTACTCCCTTTGGTAGTACTCCCCTACGAGTACTCCTCTGCTGAGCACTCCCTCTAATTTTTGTGGTTTACCCTTGGAGAGTACTCCCTTTGGTAGTACTCCCCCCACGAGTACTCCCCTGGTGAGCACTCCCTTTTATTTTTGTGGGATTTGCCCCTGGAGAGTATTTCCTTTGGTAGTACTCCCCCTACGAGTACTCCCCTGGTAAGTACTCCCTTTAGTTTTTGTGGGATTTGCCCTTGGTAGTACTCCCCTTATGAGTACTTCCCTGGCGAGTACTTCCTTTAGTTTTGTGGAAATTATCCTTAAAGAGCACTCACTTAGCACTCATTCATTGGCTAATGTCAAAGTGTCACGATCTCACCGGGTTAGAAATAGTTTACAATTATTTAAATTGAATGACCGAGTTTACTGGAATTGAATTATCGACCGAATCGACGATACTTTGCGTTAGCTTCTATATATAGCAAGATCTTTTGGATGGTCAATGAGTCGGCGCTATTGTAATTAGCCAACAAGACTTCCGGTGAGTATGCTGATGGTGTGAACAACTTTTGGTGTGAACCACGCCTTGTGGTGTGGACCACTTCTGGTGTGCACCACAGCTGATGGTGTGAACCACGCCTCGTGGGGTAGACCATTTTGGGTGTACACCAATGCTGGTGGTGTATACCACTGTGGGTGTATACCACGGCTGGTGATGTGGACCATTTTTGGTGTACACCACAGCCCGCTAGTAGTCACGTGATGAAAGCTCATTGTTCTCGAAGCTTGTTGGCGCGCCTCATCCTTCTGCACCATCCTCTTCTTGCTCCCAGCATCCACTTCTTGCCCCCCATCTCCAATTCTGGATCCTCCCGCTCCACTGACATCCCCAAAATACGTTAATTCAGGAGGCACTCTGAAAATGGCCCGTGATTGGGCAGATTAGGTGGTGCATGTATGGTCATTGGATCAAGAGGGAGCAAGCTGTGTTAGGTCTCCTGGGAAAATGGGCTCAGGAGGCCTCTCCTAGGAAACCCGAAAACAGAAGCTTCTTCCCCCAGGTCCTCAGCATTGCTGTCGAATTGGTTGTAAAAGATATAGTACCTACCCCGAAATCGCAGGGCAACGTAACCTCTGGTTCCCATCTTCGGTGGTTAGCCGTCTACTGTTCGAAAGTTAGTCCGTCATCAGGCTGATGAAAATAAAAAATATAACGTCTTCTATTGAGCGACTGTCATCTCATCTCGAGCGGAGCCGAATAGTTAGCTCGCTAGCTGGCTAAGGAAAAGGAGGACGTGGCCAGTCATCAGGCTAACTACTTTAAGGCAGGCGCCAACTTTGCGTAGAAACGCGAGTACTCAGAAAGTGAGCTTGTTGGAACTGAATTATCAGCCTTTGAGGAAGTAATATATCATTTAGCGTCGGTGAGCTGGTTGATGAGTCCTTCGCCTGCGATGCGTTGCAGAGACCGAAGGGATGACATCTCGGACTCAAACGTGATACAGTTGATCTGTCCCTGGAAACGAGGTTGGGGAAAGGCTGAACGCACGAAAGTCTTGGCGTGCTGTACCATCCAATTGACTTCTTCCTGTTCATTTATTCCACATGCTCTTCTCGTTTTAATTTCACAAGCTACTAACAAGAAAGCGACTTCCTCGAAATCTCATAAAGTATATGACGCACTCGTAAGGGCTTCTCCCATCCCTTGATGGGCAAAGAAGCTCTGCGCCTATAGGTAAAGAACTTGTATCACGTGATCGAACTAAGGAAGTTCTTTGCCCCAGGGCAAGGAACTTCCATATCATGTGATCTAGCACCCCTTCGCGACGGGTTCAGGTTAATGTCCACTTGACTATTACGAAAATGGGTTAGATATTACGTGATGTGGTCTAGAAAATTCTTAGCTGACTATTCGTAGACTTTAAATGAGATAGTAGAGCTTCTCTGGCCCAAAACCTGAAACAATCTCAGCCACCATCTCGTTGCCTAATCTAAAATTAGATAGCAAGCCAAGTGCACTGCTCTGCCAGTTGACAGAATTGGTACCAAAATTGACAGTACCGTCTTTTACAGTACTGGCCTTCACAGTGCTGGCTTTGACAGTACCGACTTACCTGGTACTGTCTTTCGCAGTACCGGCCTTCCCAGTGCTGCCGCCACAACAACGTCTAGCATCTCGGAGCACAATTTCCTACGGTTACCACAGCCGTCAAAAGTACTCAGTCCAGTACTGCTTCTACCAGTAATACTCCTACCAGCCCCAGCCAAGGCACGTCGAAATGATTCAGGACCTTCAACGAGTCATCCAGCACAATTGGCAGGTCAACCAAGAATCCAGACGGCGCGCCTACTCCGAGGATGCTCTTATCAGGCTCAGAACACTCATGAACGGGATGAACAGACAGTTCTACTCACGGTGGAAACAACAGGAATACACGACCAAGGCTCTCATTCTTAGACCCATGGACATCTTTATATTCTCTCGGCTTCCTCAACATTGCCACCGCCTGAGATTACTCATATAGCAAAAGCGTATTACATCCAGCGGTTACGGATCTCTACCGGCTTCGTTTTACAATAGCGATATCAAATCCCGCAAATCCTACGTGCCCTTTGAAGACTCTTCCTCAGCCGAACCGGACATCCTATTCAATGAGTCCTCCACATCCGACTTGCACGGGGCTTCACCAAAGACGTGGTCAAAGTCTTTGGATAGCAGGTTGATAGGCAACGGGTACGATGCTTTCTAGGCTCGAGTCAGCTCAAGATCGATGTACTGGGTTCATACGTACGATTTCTGTTATAGTAGGAGGCCATCGTTCGTGATCGGTCGATCGATAAGTATAATACCTTCCATTCTTGCGGATGATCAGGGCAAGGTCCGCGTGACACAATCGGGCCAGCTGATCTGCCTTTTTCACCAGATTTGATTTCCTTCTGGTGAACTGCTGTGTCTTTGCTTTTGCTGCGTTAGTCATACTGTATGTTTCCAGATAACTCGAATGCGGCAACATGCAACTCATCCGATGAAACTCTCTTTATCTAAGACCGAGTGAGGGGCTGGTTCTAAAAACAAGTACTAATATATTTCTGAACTTCCTGCTCCGCTTCTGGATCGTCTCTATTCTATCTTGCTGGTCCCCCAAGGCTCCATTTCTGGTCCCCCTTCCCCGCTCCATTTCTGGTCCCCCCCCACGCTCCATTTCTGGTCCCTGGAGAAACATTTGTGGACGGGGTTTACAGGGTTCACAGGGTTCCCCTAGATACGGTAGCCTACGAGGTACTCTGACATGGCCTTCAATTGGAGCGATGAGATAGTGCCCAAGTCTCTAAATGTGTACACTTTCTAAATTTTTATACCCTTTGGAATTGCGCACCTACATCCTTGAAACGTATATACATTCATGAAGTGTATACCCCTTAAAGGTATATACCCTTAAATGGTATATACGCTCGAAAGGTATGTACATTCGAAAGGTATGTACACATAGAAAGTGTATACCTCCAGTAAGCGTATACCTTTGCAAGGAAGCGTATACCTTTATAAGAGGTATGTACACTCAGGAAGTGTATGCGCTTTGAGCTTACACAACCTCGAAGGCTACACACCCCCCACGGCTGCATACCCACGAAGGCTGCACACCCTTTAGGGTTGCACACCCTCGAAGTTTGCTGCACTCCGTGCACACCCCTCCAGTATGCACACTTTTCAACACACTCTCTCAGTCTACAAACCCTCTCAGTTTACATATCACTCCAGTTTGCACAACCTTTTAGTCTACATGCCCTTCCAATTTGCACACCCCTCGAGTTTACAAAAGTTCACACTGTATGTCTGTTCTAATTGCGAGTTATGTCAAATCCGTTTTCCGGTCAAATAATTCGGAAACGCTTGGTCGAAAACATCACGCTGCTATGGACATTGACCGAGGTCCCTGAGCAGCCAAAAGAGCACAAACTAAGCTGTGGAAATGATGAGGCACGACAGCTTTCCTCAGAGCGAGAAAGGTAACTTGCCGACAGCTTCGCGTTCACTTCAGCCTCGACGGACGATATGCTGAGGGTTATGGCCATCTGCGTCGAAGAAGATCCCGATAAGGATGGGGATGACAATTCGTCTAGCCTCGAACACTGGAGATCTCTCACGCATTACAGAGGGTTTGAACGGTACTGCAAACGCGCTTGAAAGGGCAGCACTAAGGGGTATGACTGGACTCGCTCAAGAGAAGGGGTTTTGCTAATTCACGCATTTCCAGTAGAGTCGAGGACGGATATCAGGCAAAACGTATTCCGACAAATCGTCGTGCTAGATACCACCCATTTTTTATCCCGCCTAAGGTCCAGAGACGCTGAGAGAACGAGAAAGACGGCGGGGAAGCCTGTTCTCTTATCCTTGTTGCGCAGAACAATCAACGACCCTTTAATAAATCCCCAGGGAAAAGTAGTTAAGGCCAAGGTAGCCAAAGCACGATTGGACTCGATACGACTGTCCGAGACCTTCGATAAATTCGAGACTACTAGTGACGACCCTGCTGCTTCAAGTCTCTCCCAGAATGTGCTTATGGATGTTCTTGTTCAGGCTTACGAGTTTGACGCAAGCAGTCTCTAGATAGCTCTTCAGTCCTCGTTCTCTATCGATCCCACTCTCAAGAACTTCCTACCTCAGGCGATCAGCAAGCTCGGACGTTACTACTGTATTGCGTGCGATCTTGTTGATGCCGCGCGAAGCTCGAGATATACGCTCTTCGGACGCATTTCGATTAAAGCATTGAAAGAACCTGAGTTCAACACTGCCTCTATCACAGACGAACTGGCCTACTTTGATGAGACCTTACAACGGGTCACTCGCTCGTCGCATCGGCGACATTGTGAGAATTATACCTCTGGGTGCCTCTCGGCGAACGAAATTCCAGTCACGCTTGTCCAGCCGCGCCACCCCTTGGAAGATTCTTGCCGAAATTCAGCTGCTGTGCTTCTACGAGCATAGCCCTGATATACCTCATCCACGGATAATCTGTTCGAGCAAGAGCGCTTGCTATCCGTGTGATCTGTTCATCAAAACCCATGGCAAGTTCCAAATCCCTCGGACACACGGGAGGCTCTACGATAAATGGATATTACCAGAGTGGCCAATTAGCGAAGCTCCTGCCCATGAATATATCCTTTCAGTGATTGAGCAATTCAACGCCGCATTGGAAGCCAAAATTCTACACACGTTGAATCGGAAACGACTTCCGTGTCGGCACCCGAATGAGAGCACTTTGCCTTTACGTGAGCCTTGGTCGTCAAATTCTACACTCTCTCGAGCATATACACGGTATTCGACTGCAGAGGCGTCAGACCATGCTTACAATGACGTCTTCGAAGACTAAGAAGAGCCTTCACCTCAAAGCTCCGCGTTCGCTGATACTGGCTCTTCCAAAATCGCCTTGAAGGATAGTTTGTATACTACTCAGACACCTCCTGTCAAGCGAGACACGTCAAAGGAACAACAGCGTAATGAAGAGAGAGGAGCAATCGTGATCTCATCAAGATCAATTGCAGCCTCTCAGCGCTTGACTCGAGGTGACTGAGCGTATCACAAGCTTACCCACCCATGCGATACCTTTACTGTGCAGACAGATGTAGTAAGTCTACATGCGGCGTGGGATTACAAGGCCATGGAGGCTACACATGGTCTCTTTGCCGCTCATAATACCTATTGGGTTCAAGTCAAATGGCTTGGTTGTGGTAGTCAGGGCACTCAAGAAGATGCAAGGTTTAGATGTATTAACCTTGATACGTTAGGGAGTAATCAAGACAGGACTATTAAAAGCAGAACGGTGTCTGGTGCAATAGAGCTTTTTTGCTACTGATAAAGTACACATTTGAGGATCCGGGGCAACGACAGGTTCCGTTCGAGAATAGTGAGTAGTAGAGAAAACGCAAAGTCCGGGGGAGGCGTGGGAAAGTGAAGAGAAAGAACGTATTGACAGACTTGCACCGACCACCTGAAGTCCATGTAGAATAAGAGAAATGCAAGGCGACAAGATGGGAGCATTCTACGCTATGACACCAATCACGAAATCCCTGCCCTAGAGTTGAAGCCAAAAGTGGGAGAAAGGCTGCGAGAGCCTAAACAAGACGGGGTGTTGCCAAAGTTGTGTGCTTGGGTAAAGTGCAAATTTTGGTAGACATCCCAAATTGGTCAACTTAATCTTGCTTAATCCTTGGAGGTCCCGACAAATAATCATAATACAAACAGGCTCAGAACTCGTCGATTGGTGATTAGGCTACTTACCTCCTCCAAGGCTCTTACCTTAGTATTCCCTGTATTCGCAACGAAGTTCAGTCATGCGACATACTGACTTTTCAGCTAAAGTCAGCCACGTAGTAAGTATTCAACTCAGGTTGGTGTCTGCGTTGTTTATAGTTCTTGGTGACTAGTTCCCCAGTTGGCTTCGTCTTCGGGTCCCTCGATCCCTAGCTGTTTTGCTTTAATCCTAACATCGATGCCTTGCGATACGCAACCGAACACCATGGCAGGCAACGTATTTCCTATTTTCGGATTAGACAGCACATAGTCAAATTTTCGGTCTCTGAAACTTTACCAGTGTAGAGTAACGGTCTGAGAACATCAACAAATTTCTGAGACGGCAAATCCAAATTTGTCTTCAGGCCGCGACTGATAGAGCAAAACCTATCAAAATTCGTCTTATACTCTACCTCTTGAATCCTATCATCCTTCAAAGAGTGGACCTGGTTCCATTCTGTCATAATTGACGATAGAATGATGGAGCCAAACAACTCGGTCCAGGTTGATGTGTTGCTCTGAAAAGCTTGTTCTTGTTTCTCTTTAAATGTCTTCAGTGAAGAGTTGAACAGTTCCATCTTGACTTCTTCTTCACCCGTGATCACAATTGTAGATGGCTTGGGTAGAGAATCTAAACCTCCTTCTGCCGGAAAGAGGGAGGTCAGAAGAACAGATTGTAAAAGAACAACTCGCAATCCAGGGTATAAAAGCTTTATCTCACTTCTGTTAGAATCAACAAAGAGGCGCAATCATGGTGTAATCTGAACGCACCTGAGAATTGTAGTCTTTGAAGAGATTGGCGATAATTTGCAAGACTTGTTTCGAAGAATCATCTGTGGGGAAATCCGCCAAACCGCTGCGCATCCAATCATTAAGCCATCGCTCTACACCTTCTTTAGGTACTTTAACCTGGAATGTCCTAAGTGACATCTTAAGATGATTTATGTGATCACTTGAGATTGGGTCGATATTGTAAATGAAAAGATGCATTCCAACAGCAGCTCTTCTTATACAAGAATGTCCCACGTTAGATCATAGTAGTGGTGAAAGACTTGCTCGATCCCTTTAAAAGTGAGCCTGACGCTAGCATCAAGTTCCCACAGGCGTCCTATGGGTTGCAAGAGATTGTCAGGGGGGGACCGCTCCATATTGCATCACGACAACGCTTGGGATGCAGCGTGTGAGCAAATGGCATGTACGCGAATACGAGGTGATGGAAGTGGGTGGATGAGAGCTCTAAAGTTGCCCAAAACGGAATAATTTAGTGTTGCAGTGGTTGAGAGTCGTTGCATCTCCCGAAACGGAAAAAAGTGCGAAGTGTCTGAAACGTTTTAATGCTCTCTGCTCAACTCTGAGCGAGACTATTGCAAGTGATCCCATTCTTTCCACTGACACTGATTTCATTTGGCTGAGACACCCCGGCTGATTCCTGCATTGCTCTGCTTTCACACGAAGCCGATCGGACTTTGCCTATTGCATATGCGTCCCTAGATCATTGGGTTGGTAACACCTGTCTATCTTCTCCGCGAACCGTAGCTGAACCAAAATCGTCGACTAGGCTCCCAATATGAGATACTCTTCTCTGTGCACTCTTTCAAAAGGTACACAATGGCATCAGATCTCGCCAGTGACTACTTTGCGGGCTTCGGTTGGAAGACCATTCTCTTTCCTGAACGACCAAAGCACAGAACCACGAGCAAGGTGCAATGGGAAGAGAAAGAGATCGAAGACAATGAGGCAAAAGCTATCCTCCTTGAGCTATTAACTCCTAAGGATGAGCAAGCTGCCCCACACATGAGGTTGTATTACCTTGACGAAGCATCGGTGAGCATCAACGTCATCATAAGCTGATCTTTATTGACCTCGTCGTTCCAGCGAGGCATGTTCAATGTTATTGCGCACACGGACCTTCGTATAGCCTCTTCCCTTGAAGAGTCAGACGATTCTGGAGCCACCATATTGTCTATACTATTGAAGATGGACGACTGCAATCGGGTGACACGCGGAACAATGGTGCAAGACTTTCGCAACCTGTTCTCAAATTCAAAGAGCGGGCGACTAGATCATTTCAGCGTCCTTGAGGTTGAAGTGATTCTGTTATTGATGCGTTACGTATTTAGGCACGCAGCGCCTAAATTGATCTGGGAGTACCACGATAACGGTAGTAATGATAAAAGTTTTTTAAACACCAAGAGCATGTTCGCTAATTTGACCCATAGACGTGAGGACTGTTAGCGAGGTAGGAGCTGAAGAAGAAAAGCGGCTGGAATTCAAGGAGAATGAGACGGAAGACAGCGGGCAAGCCAAACCACCCCATAAAAAAAGGCCTCGCTGGAGGAATATCAGAAACCCAATTGCAAGCACATGGTTGAAATTTTCTAGAGATTAGGCCATTCTGTGTCTTCTATAGCGGTGGGACTTCTTTTCAGGGTCACGAGTGTATAGAATGACAGTCTCAAGGGCCCTCATAACGATTGTTGTCTTGTAGATGGGCCTGTCCATTTCCATCTTGAAGTTGAGAGATCACTTGGCCATCCACTGTCTTTCAACATGATTTCGGTGAAATGCCCGAGGTGTGTGGTGCCGCATGTGGATAGGGTTTGTACAAAATCGAGCTATCGATGTACCACTTTCCTAAACAATGGCGACTCAAGCCGACTTGTCACAGCTTTGGCTCGTTACCATGATCCACTCCTCACCATCCATGCTAAGCTCTGGCATCGGCTCCGTCAAAAGCAAAAAACCCACTGCTTTGAAAGCGCTATTGTGAGTGAGTAGATCGACAATCCTCCCTGTAAAATACAGTTCCGTAGATGCGTCAAATGATTCGGCTATGGGTGCTGTGTTGCCAAGTACGATGGCGAGAAGTTGGATCATATCCCTATATTCGTCTCCAAAGGTATAAAGTATAGGTAGAAGTGCAGAACCCATCTTTTCAAAGACCATCCGCCTGTTACTAAGACTGTGGCCATTCAAGAGAGCATCTAAGTCGGCCAAATAGCAACCTCTGATGGGTTTGGCAGTATCGTTCGAAGTGTAAGGAAGAAGTCGTGCATGGCACAGCAAGGCAGCCAGGGTCAGTGCGAGCTGGTCCGGTTTTTGGGAAGTCCGAAGATCTCTAATCATTTGTTGATATAGCTCCAAACCGTCGCCCGAGCTTGCCCACTCACTTAGTACTCGAAGAGGCTGACCGTGAGCTATTGAGCTCCAAGTGAGAAGCAATAGTACATTGTTTTCTGGCCTTCGAAGCGATGGACGTTGGTAGTAGACTTGCTCACTGTCTCGCGTTAGTGTTACTCTTCTGCATTCATTGGAAGAGGAATTACAGGTGTATGCGAATTAAATCCACCTGCCCTGAACCCAACCCGTTTAACACCTGCGACGGAAGCTCCTGGTACCATTAGCATTAGCCAGGCCCGCCCCTCAGGGTATCGTACCAAGTATCCCTTCGAAAAGCCAAAGGGAACAATTTCCAGCATCTGGGTACTCCACTTCACCGTATCCAGCGCGCTGATATCGGGATCATCAGCGAAAATTTTTGACTTCAATAACGCGTCATGCATTTGCTTCGAATCGAAATTTCCAAATCGGTTTGTACCGGTAATGCCAATAAGGAGACCGCATAGCCTGGTGTTGTCACTGGTTGTGTGTTCTTGATCGAATGCGTGTTGTCGACACTCCACCCTTCCGCCGGAAAATTCAAGCAGGCCTCGAACTAGTGAGATGGTCTGAAGCTTCGAGGATTCTAACGTCTTGACCGGTACCTCATTTTCTAATGTAGCTTCGAATAGATCGGTATGACTCTTTCGGAAAGGTTGAAGCAAATCGTCTTGGTCTTTCGCGAGAAGATCGAGGGCAAGAGGAGAGTCGTAATTCCCCAGCAAGTTCAGACCAAGGAATACAAGACATTGCGTAAGACGTCTGCGAACTTGGCTATCAGATTCCTAGGAGTGTTAGAATAGTAAAGGGATGATAAGTGGAAGGCTTACCAATATATCATGATTCAAAATTGCTCTTTCAAGCAGTACCATGAGGCTATTTGATCTGGCAACGTCACGATAACATGCCTCGCGTGCTTGGTCATGTGGTTCGTAGCTTTGTCTTAAGCGGATCGCTTTGAGAGCTCGGTCAAGGAAGAATGCTTGAGCTCTCCTGTTCGCCCTCCAGGTACCGTGGATCAAAACGTCACTCTCCGTTGGTTTCGTCGGATTATAGTCAAGGTTCAATTCCAGCCCATGAAAGGAGAGCCACGAAAGGCATAATCCACCAACAACAAGTTCGTAGGATTGGCCATCGTTGCTTTCTCCAGCAATAGTGAGTCCTAAGTCTGAAATAATTTGGTATGACTTGGAATTCGCGGTTGCGCAGACAAGCTTCCATGGCCCGTTGGTCAAGATCGTATATCGTTCCCCAAGGTCAGGCGGCCTTCGTATCTGTGATTTCTCGAAAAGTCTAGAGCATGTTACCTCTGCATCAGCTTCTGACGTATCCTCGACCACGGTTGTAACCTTGACCTCCTTGAATTCTGGCCACGCGGCTCCGGGATCAGGCGTCGAAGACGGCACTGCATTGACTACACGCATGTCGGGCGCCGGGCGACCGCTCAAGGCATACTCCATGAAAAAAGAAGGCAACGAGCCATTCTGGGGGTCTTATAGGTTGGCACAGGTTTCATGCAAGACGCGCAGACTCCGCATTTTAGAATATGGCTTGCAGGCGTCACCCAGTGTTGGGGATGCCCAATTCTCAAGCCGGAAGAAGGGAGTTCCTCTTCCGGTTCCCTCGCTGAAGTGACCTGGACGCTTGTGGGCGAAAGCTCTAGAGTCGCTTAAAACGAAACAATTTAATTAGGGTGTGTGAGAAGTCATTGAATTTCCCCAAACGGGAAACAATGCCAAGGCCTTGAAACGTTTTAATGCTAGGAAGTTGGCTACAAGGTTAATATGTCATCCACCAGCTTTCTTCAACACCATGCCTGTACTGCGCCTTGTTGTGCCTTGGCGGTTCCGGTGGTGGACTTCTTCCAACTCTAGGCCGTGACTATCTCGTTCAGCGTTCCAAAGAGAAAAGAAATTGTGCTTAGAGTTGAGAACAATTACCAGAAATCATTACGAAAACCAGGAAAGCATACACAGTTTACTTTCAAGGCCATCATGCCCTTTACCAAGATGGCACAAATGGTCTGACTTGGGGACGAGAAACGAGGAATGCCTTGCCATCAAGCTTTTGATGCGGTGGGTTGCGGAGTCAATTTTCGTTGACGAGCGTGGGTGAGAGTGGGTGAGAGCGACAAGGATTTCCTAACTAGGATGTGTGACAGCGGGTGGGAATGGTAAGGATTTCCTAATTAAGACGGGTGAGCTGTTTGTATACTCGAAATATGGAGCGACCATCCCTTACTGCGCACAACAGCAGGACATCCACTTGCAAGCCTATATCTTTCTGGACCCACACAATATCGGGATGGCTCGCATTCATTTTGTGGCGGTTTATAATCCTGCTTGTGTTACAATCCGGTCGTAGCCTGACTTTACCTATGTCAACACCCAAGAAATTGGGCATCAATCCTTAGGTAGGCACATCCTTCGACCGAGATCTCACTACATGAGCCCTCACTAGTCACTGGCTTTTCTTGAATACTGTCACGGCAGGTATGGATTCAGTCCAGCAGATACAGTATGCGAATCGGGTCCTGCACTACACAACTCCCTCGTTGATCTTACTCTACTACCTCGTCGCTGCAACCGTCAGTGTTTGCACTCTACAGTCCCTCAAAAGACCCGATGAGAAGAAACCACGAAAGCCCGCTATCTACGTTATGCTCTCTATCATGATAATATACCTCGGAGAAGCCTCTATGCTTGTATTCGACACTTTCAACAGTCAATCACGCAGATCTACTACTGACAGCAATGTGAGCATTCACGCTAGGCAGCTGTCTAAACCCTCTACTCGAGATTGCTGAAAACCGAGTTTCTTAGGTCTACGCCATCTCCTCTGTCCTCGTCTGGCTGGTCCTCATCATGTCGCTAGCAGACTCTAAACATCCCGTATGGTACCCTTATTATGGATCATGGCTGCTTGCTCTTATCCTTGAGATTGTCCTTTTCAGTCTCTCCTTAACGATCTGCCGGCCCTTAAACCACTTTGGCTACACTCTGCTCGGCATCCAGATTTCTCGGCTACTAGCTTTCATCTTACTTGCAGCTCTCCACGGTGGAACCCCGGTTAGCGAAGAACATACTCCACTACTTATCAACACCGGCCAACCTAATGGGCATGTCGGTCTTTCCAATGCAACATATGGATCAACGGCCGTTGAAAAATCTTCTTCTGACGGTGCCGATTTGGAATTTGAAGCCGAGGATCGAAAGAAGGAGGAAGAGCGACTTAAAGACATCGAAAAGCGCCTGACGGCAAATGGAAATTGGTTCACCTACGCCTGCGAGTTCTCCATTTTCCTTCCGTACGTCTGGCCGTCCAAATCGAAAGATCGGAAACTTCAGTTCAATTTCCTTGGCGTGATGCTCTGCTTGGCCTGTGCTCGAGCATTGAACGTGCTTATACCGTATCAACTAGGAGTCATGATAAATGCTCTGGGGGCCTCACAAGATCGAATTCCACTTATGGCGATCGGGCTTTACATCGCATTCCTTACGGCTTCGTCTAATGTTGGTATTCCGTTAATCAAAAGCTGGCTGTGGCTCCCCGTCGAACAGTACGCATACAAATCCATAAAGACGGCTTCTTACAACCACATTATGGGTCTGTCATGTGACTTTCATGATGACAAGCAATCTGGAGAGTTATACAAATCGATCGAACAGGGCAGCTCTGTCAACGGCCTTCTAGAGACAATACTGTTCCAGGCTCTTCCAGCGCTCGTTGACCTGGTCGTGGCTTGCGCCTACCTTTACTATCTATTCGGTCCTTACATGATTTTGACTGTCGCTGCCATGACCATTGTTTTTCTATGGGCCGCCACATACTACAGCGCAGAGCAAAGCGAGTACCAACGTAGAAACACAGGAATTGCTAGAAAAGAAGCTCAGATCATATATGATACTGTTGGCAGCTGGACTACTGTGGCGTACTTTAATCGTTCGGCCTACGAGCGGGGGCGGTACACTACTGTCATCGAGCAACACATGCAATCTCAACGAAAGACGTACTTTATTTATTACCTTACTTGGGCCGCTCAAAGCGTGGTTATGAGTATTGGCTTGTTCGGTGCATGCTTGATCGCGGCTTATCAAGTCAAAAGCGGCGGAAAATCGGTTGGGGACTTCGCAACCTTGATCACCTGCTGGGCTCAATTTACTGGTAAGTCTTCCACTTTTTATCTTGAGTTTATACATTTTGCTATTGGAATTTCTGATAAACTATTTACTGATTTGATCCGTCTTAGGCCCTCTTTCGTTCTTCAGCCAAGTACGCCGCCAGCTACAAGATAGTCTCGTAGATGCGGAGCAATTACTCCAGTTGTTCCAGACGTCACCTAGTATTAAAGATGGTCAGGCGACCTTTAAAGTCAAAGAAGGTGCCGTCTCATTCGACAAGATCAGGTTCTCTTATGATGGCAAGAAGGAAGTAATCACAGACCTTAGCTTTGATGTCAAACCTGGTCAAAAGGTGGCACTTGTTGGGGAGACAGGCGGTGGAAAATCGACTATTCTGAAACTACTATTCCGGTTCTACGACGTTACGCAAGGTTCCATATCAATCGACGGTCAAGATATTCGAACGGTCACAGTGACAAGTCTTCGAGAATCTATCGGAGTAGTACCTCAAGACCCTGACCTATTTAACGATACGATCATGAAGAACGTTCGATATGCCAGACTCGATGCAACAGACGACGAGGTGATATTGGCTTGTAAAGTCGCAGCTGTCCATGAGAAAATCATGACCTTTACGGATGGATACGCAACAAAAGTAGGCGAGAATGGGGTCAAACTGTCTGGTGGCGAACTTCAACGAGTCGCCATTGCCCGGGCGATTCTAAAGGACCCGAAAATCATGCTTCTCGACGAGGCAACAAGCAGTGTTGATACTGAGACTGAGGTGAAGATCCAGCAAGCCTTGGAAACACTCACCGAAGGACGGACTACGTTTATCGTCGCACACAGGCTTTCTACCGTGATGAACGCAAATCTCATGCTGGTCATCAAGGACGGTGAAATTGTGGAACAAGGATCACCGAAAGAGTTGCTGATATCCAAGGGTAAATATTACGACCTTTGGTCAAAACAGAATGGCATTGTTCCTACGCCTGCAGATCCGGAGGTGGAACATAGGGATGTTTCCAGCTCATCAAAAGAAAGCCTATCAGCGACCGGAATCCAGTCCACTGAGAGCTCCACGCTACTGTCCATCGCTTTTTCGGACGGCCTTCTCATCGCTCTTACTGCAGGGCGGACTCCGACAAATGAGCAAGAGAGTCAAGATCCGAGCTTGGTCTAGTTCAGATCGGCTCCCTAAACGATCCCTCAGCGGCGCAATTTCCAACGTCTTTTCTAGGCAGTTGCATCTTTACCTTGGTATCTTAGATTTTCGGGAGAAAAGGGGCTGCTTCTGGCTTTGGCATTCTAGAATGGTAGACTAAATGGCGTTCTTTCTACTTAGTGAAAACTGAAAATTCTTTCTAGCTGATCAGAGACAGAGAGGATGCGGAGTGTCTGGCCCATTGGTGAATGGGGGATTGTTAAATTTCAGGGATGGTATTGGAAGGATGGATTGAAGGAGGATATAAAGGGAAAGGAGTGAAGGGAAGAGTGGATATTCTAAATTATTTCTGTTAGGTAATCAAGTTTGGCGTTTTCTCAGCTGCACTATGACGTACACTGATAGTATTGGGACACCTATGATAGACGAGCGCTCCCGCTCTAGTGCTCCAATTCTGGATGCCTGTATCTCTGGTAGGCCTTTAGCATGGGCAGATATCTCAGATTATGTTTGCGCAGAAGCCATCGGTCAAATCACAGCCACAAGCCAGGCAAAGGACTCGAAGATTCAAGCCCAGTACCCAACCGATTCTCCCCTCCTCCTCCTCCTCCTCCTCCTCCTCCTCCTCCTCCTCTTCCACCACCCGTATAAAATCCGTCCCTCGATCACCATCCACCACCTCAGGAACATCATCCAAGATGCCGAACCGAATGTACACACCTCCTCCACTATATAAGCACACAGAGTACCCAACTCACACCTCACCGTATTCGCCGTAAGGATGTCTGTTAGACGAGCCGCAGAGTCGGCAAGAGCACACATCTCTGTGGATTTTGCCCCTATCGAGATGAGAATCTTCCACGGCTCGAATCTGAACGGCGATGGCCAGCCAAACTGATTCCCTTTTCTTGATGAACTTGGCATGAAGACAGACGCGCTGAGCCAAGATTCAAAGGTTGACAATTCCTCCCAACTTATCTTGGGAATGAGCACTATCAAAGGATATGAACGAAACGGGTACCGAACGAAAAGCCATTGAAATGGGTGAGCTCACACTTCGAAAAAGCTCCTTTGTGGATTGGATTGGACACTCTTTCGGTCACCACGTGCATTCGGTGACAAACTTCTATGTTCGACAGCGTACCGGCAATTATTTTTATGAGATGTAGTATCGGTGGAATGCGCAATGTAGGGTAGTAGAGGAATCCATCCTTGCCAGTCGCCAAAATAGGTTCCATATCTACGATGCTGCAGCGGTAAGATGGAATTCAGAGCACATCGTTAACTGCTTTATCTCACGCTCTTAGGAGCGTCCATTTCGGAAATCACACATTCCCAAATCATTTCTTATTGACAGACATCTTTTGAGAATTACGTCTTCTACGTGGATGAATGGAAGAGAAAATTATCGTTGAATTACCCATGTAGCCAAATCGTCACGCAGCCGGGACAAATAACCTCCGGTCGGCAAAACCTCGGGACAAGGCTCATTGACCTCTGTCCGACTAAGATGATCCAATTTCTCTGAACATTAGCTCCCACATTGTCACACTTCATCAACTGAATTTACAATGACAACTTCAGCTGAACGAAGCATTCCTGGCACTTCTGTGCTCGACTTTGACACGGAGCCCGTTGGTCGCAAGCGTTGTCATTCTGGCGAGTCAGAGAACGAATTAGCGTGCAAAAAGATCAAAAATGATCCTAGCTCATTAAGAAAGACCATTGAAACTCTTCAGGAGATCGTTTCAAGCCAGCAGCATCTCATCGTCCAAAAGTATGAGCCGTTCGCAACCCAGGAGGGATTCGTTTGCCGTGTCCCGTTATGCGAAAAACCATTCGGTCGTGCAGACACGCTCAAGAGACACATTTGTAACACAGATGACCCTACACATAAATCGCTCGCAACCGTAATGAATCAGACGCACTGCATTAAGTGCCATGATACCACCGCCGCACCAAGAAACCTTTGTCGACACGAAAAAGGCGACCATAACACCAGTGGGCTAAGACTCGATAGAATCTTGGGTGGAGAGGCATGGACTTGCCGAGATACCTGTAAGTGTGTAGTTGCGGCTTACTTGTTTCTGCAACGTTCACAAATGCTAATGCTTTCAATTCTGCACAGCAATTCCACCCACGCCAGTCTCTGATAGCTCAGAGCATAACCCCGATGATCACACATCGCAGAGCAGCGTTCAAGACATGGCCCTGCCGAAGGTGACGTCTAACAATGAGACTCCCAACGGCCATGTTTTCGGGTTGGAAACGCCCTTCCGTACTCATTACCCCTATTCGGTAACAGATACACAACTCTCGAATAGGGAAACAGGAGCATTCTTACTGTCGGACCCAGTTCCATTAGACCTGGAGAGCATTTGGACTACAACGGAGTCGGGTCAACCTTTCTCGGAACAGGTTCCCTTGGATTTTGAGAGTCCGCTGGGGTCAACAAATCAAGATCATAGAGACCGTGCACCACAACTTCCATCGGGACTCGAGGATTTGTTTTCAACGGCACACCCGTCCTCAATCTTAAACCCCCCAGCATCGGAGCTTAACGCGGAACCTTTCATCTCGGGATTAGTTCCATTGGATTTTAACAGCGTCTGGGGCCATGGGAATTCAAGTCGCACAGACACTGCATCACTACCATCATCGCTTCCGGTCTCAAAACATGGCAGTACACTACTTTTACCGAACACTGGTCAGACAAACGCCACGCCGCAACCGCCCTCATCTTCGAACCTGCTTTCATCGAGGTCCGGCGATATGCCGCGGTTACACTCATTCTCCAGACCGAAAGCAACTAATCTACCAGGGGCGTTGGAAGCGGAGTTGATAGACAATGCACTACAAGTTCCGGTATCACTTCCATTGAAATTTCTTCAAGACGCCAAATCAAATTCTGATACCACAATCGATATTACTTTTAAGATCAGGTGCGTCTGACCGCGAGTGATTTGAGGTTTTCAAGCGAGACACTCCGGCAAATAGATCTGCAGACTCAGTTTGAGGGCGTCCGTTCCACAACGGCAGCTGGGATAGATGAAATCTTTTGAAATCTCATTGCTTCGAAAACGGCCAATTAGCCGCTGTTCGCTGGTGATGGAGCACAACGTTCCTTAATTCCTAAAATGTAAATAAAACGGAATGGCTTGTGATATCTATTCATCCCTGAATATCATAAACGAGAATCTCGAACTTCCCTCCCGCACCAGATGTATGGTAGTACGAAAGATCCCCACGCCAGATCACAGCATCACCAGGCTCAAGAATAAAGTCTGCCTTTTTCAACTTCTCGACTGACGGGTGTTCGGGGGTTTGTTGGTGGGATGCTTCCAAAAGCTTGAACAACCCAGACGTATGGTCAAGCTTGGTGAGAGCAATGATTACAAGCGCGTTTTCTTTCAGCCCAGTCTTCGGCACTGAGGTATCGACCTTTGTGGAGTGAAACATACAGACGTTGATCGATTTGGGTGCTGCAGGAACAGACCTAGGCGCAAAAAATCCTGCAACCTTGGAACTGCTCGTCTGTCATGGTCAGACTTTGGGCTTCCCAAAAGCTAGGATTAGAACTTACCTTCATGAACTCATTCCGCACTGCAATAGCCTCAACAGGACTTTTAAACTCGGTCCATTTATCTCGTACGATTGAGACTTCCAGTCCACGCTCTATCTGGACTACCAGCGCCTCTATCTGTGCCAGAGGAACTGTATTCCTTTCAACTTTGTAGCCAATAACCTCAACCTCAGCCATCTTCAATGCTGTAGCCGTGTGAGAGTGGTGGAGGGAAAACGGATGGCCCAGATAGATAAGGAGTTGCTTAGGCGCTGGCGCAAGGCTCAATAAACTCATCATGTATGCGCTATCGGGAGGGAGGAGGATACTGCTTACCTATTCCACCTTCAGCGATCTCTGCAAGACTTTCGGGTTTGTGAAGATTCTTTAAAGGTCGAAACACTGATGACGCGGGGCGGTTCTTGCAGTGGATGTCTTCCGGCTCTAGGCCGTGACTATCTCGTTTAGCGTTCCAACGAGAAAAGAAATTGTGTGCTTACTGCGTAATAATTCATCTTTGCAAGCTGCTAGAGTCGAGAATAAGGCCCGCAAATCGTTATGAAAACTAGAAAGGTACACATCGTTCACTTTAAGACCATCATAGCCTTTTAAAAAGATGGTATAAGTAGTCTGACTTGGGGACGAGAAAAGAGGGATGCCTTGCCGCAAGAGGCTGCATTGTTCTTTGGACAACAAACCTGCAATTTGATACGCTTGAGCATGAATGTGATGAGGAAATAGGGCATCGAAGCTTTGATGCGGTGGTTTGGGGAGTGAGAGTTAAATATCGTTGATGAGTGTGGGTGGGTGTGGGTGGGTTTCTTAATCAGGATGGGTGAGAGTGGGTGAGAGTGGTAAGGATTTCCTAATCAGGATGTGTGAGAGTGGCTGAGATTGATAATGATTTCCTTAATCAGGATGGGTGAGATGTTTGAGATTTCCAAATGCGGGAGATACGAGCGCTGGATTTGAACGGTTTCTATTTAATTGCACTTCCATTGGCTCTACAGCTAAACTCGCTTCGTATTCATTTAGGGCTTCTTCATCTGAATGAGCATATGGACAGAGACGATTCAGAAGGACAAGCGCGAATGCTTGCTCACGAGGTTGATGTGAAGGAGCAGGACAGATGGCTGCCGGCAGCAAACGGGCATACCCGCCCTATGATTCAATGCCCCTCAGCCTATTTCACAAAAACGTGGTTCAAGACACATTAGCCTTCTATCTCTTGCTAAAACTTGTAGTTCCGCATCAGTTGCTCGAATCATGAAGACAGCTCTGCCAAGAGATGCCAAACTTTCCAAAGAAGCGAAAGAATGCATGCAGGAATGCGTGAGCGAGTTCATTTCTTTCATCACAAGCGAAGGTGGTTAAAGTCAATCTTCAGTATGTACGGTCTCTAACCTTGAATTGATTCAGCCGCGGAGGAATGTCGGAAGGGGGAACGGAAAATAATGAGTGGCAATGACATTCTATTTGCCATGAGATCACTTGCTTTCGAAAATTACGGGGAAGCACTGAAGATCTATCTGACGAAGTATCGAGAAGTACGTTGCTTTCCCTTCTTCTCGTACCTGCATGTGCTCTCATTTTCTGCAACACTCAGAGCCTCTGACAATAAGGTTAACCTGTTCAAGACTCAGTCCGCCAGAGAAGAGAGGCAGCAACGGCCAGGTAGCGAATACAGATTAGCAGGGGGTCAATCGGACGCAGGAAGTGGTAGCGCTGACGGTGGTCCCGATACTATGAGATACAACTTACAAGCATAGCGATAAGTTACTTGTTAGACGTTCCCTTATCAATCCAATCTCTCAGATGTCATCCTTCAACTCAGCACTGAAGAACTGAGACCGCCGAAGGAGCTCCGCATTCTCCATCTTCGCATTGCATACCTCGTTGGCCTTTGAGAATGTGAGGATGGCCAGGTTCCAGACAACGCGTGATTCGGGTAGCTGCTTAGGGGTGAGAGTAAGGGGGTTGAATCCGTACAATTATCCTCAACCAGAGCACTGGGAACCCTCTCCTTGCATTGGAATATTGACGTGTCTGTATATGGAGCAAACTTTTGCAGACAACCATTATTTGCGTACATCGTACTTCTTTGACACGATCTCTCGACATCCCTCCTCTTCACGCTCACGACTCTTCGCGGACACAGTGGAAACGCTGCAATGGTCGAACACAACCTCGAGTTGCACTTCAATATGAATGGCTTTGAGGAAAATAACAAAGACGAGAGAGAATGCGCAGAGACTGACGAGAATGGGCATGGAAAAAGAAGAAAGCAAGAAGACAGCTATGGAAAGTAAGGCGCTTTCACAAGACCTCTGTTCAGTTCAAGCTGATTTAAGTAGGTACCAAAAGCGTCAGAATTGCACCAAATTCGAAGGTGACGAATTTGCAAAGCGAGTAGAACTTTGTGATGAAGATGAAATGTAAGAAGTGTGCACTAGACGTCCATTTGGCAATTATTAACCAGTCAAAGGGCAAACCTACCGTGTGTAGCGATTCAAATCTCTCGTAAGATCCACCAAAGAATTCCCGTCTCCAGCGAGGGCGAACGGAGAGAGACTCCCGTTGCCACCAACCACGGCCTTCGGATGGCGGAAGCTGCGGGCGATATCCCCGTCATTGTTGGAGGACTAGGCAGGTATGGTCGTAATAAAACAATATATCGAACGTTAGGTGTGGCAGGACAGAAGGATTTTCGTTCTGGTGATGATTTCATGAAAGATGCGGCATCACGGCGTGCTAGAGACATGTGTGCGGGATGATGAGTATTTGGGTAAAGGAGGATCTCGGATAACCACACCAAGATTACCATTCTTGCGGCCCCTCGAGCAGAGCCTCGTTCGTAGCCTTGGCGATCCATAGGGCTGAACGAGCCATGATAGTGACATCAAGAGCAATAATAGCAGTAAACACTTCAGGCAAATTACTTTCTACAACGCTCCATATGCCTCCACGCCTGCCCTCCACACTAAATCAATTGCGAATTCCCTGTTCTCAGGAGAGAACAGAAGCCCAGCCGTTAGAACTGTCGAAATGAGATGCTTAGGCCTATTGGGGACTAGCTTGTGGCTAATCTGGTCATGTGATCCCCCTCTATCTAGGGTAGTTGTTTTGGTGTTCGCCAATTTCCGAGCAAGTGATAGAGTGACACGAGTGACTACCAACGCTACTAGGCATTCGTCATATTCTTCGGAGTAACCATCGGCCCGCTAAAACCACGTCTAATTCTCCGGTTGAATCACAAATTCAAGCCATTACTTATACCTTTGATTGGCCTTAGCTACCATGCCTTATGTCTCAAGTGTTTATTTAACGTCCTTTATCCCTTATCGCGGCAGTGGTAAGTCGTTATTCCCCCGCATTCTTTTGCCTGTGCAAAATAACATTATTTCCAGGATCGCAGCGGTTCGGAGAGCCTGATATCTGCGGGTCAGAGGGTGATTTCAACAATCGAAGTCTCCCAGGAACTGCTAGCAAAAGGTCTCATCCGGACTCCCCGATAATTGAAAGTAGGAATGGGGCAAAAAAAAGCCGTAATTCTTCAGAAGTCCACTGTGAATGTCTCACGAAGATACATGTACTAGAAGAACGAGTTCAGAAGCTATCCGGTGTGGTGAACGATCTTCAACTTCAGATTTCGGCATTGGAGACGACGCGATCAAAAGGGAGGGAGCTTATCTGCCCTGTTCAGCATTGCAATACTACATTCACTCGGCGTGATCATCTTGCAAGACACGTCCAGGATCTTCAGGAGTCTGGGAATGTCACTGTAAATGGATTGGTGAAAATAATTTGTCCAGTCAACAATTGCAGTTCTGCATTCAGTCGGCGGGATCGCATTTCATCACATATTCAGAGTCGCAAAGATCCTGGGCATGAGACTGGAGCTGGAATCCTTAACGAGAAAAAGTGCAGACAGTGCGGAAAGCGTCTCAATGATGCATGCTTCAGAGATGGCGTTGCTATAAATTCAGCCAGTATTCAAAGGCATGAAAAAAGCTGCTTCGAGAAAAACGATTTACTGTTCATTACTAGACAGGATAGTATCAGACACATTAGTCAGACACGATTGCTATGTAAGTGTGCTTGATTGATGCTTTCAAGTCTACAAGCCTGCTAAAGGGAAAATCCATGGCAGCATCCTCGCGACAAACGTCTTCACTACATTCGTCGGCGTCCGCAGAGTGTGCGACTAGCGAGTAAGTTTAACAGTCTGCTTCAACACACTCTGATCGATATTGACCGTGGTAGTTCTCATAACGATGATGAAGATCTGTCGGGAAATCACAGCGATGAAGGAAATCTTTATTTGAAGGAGAGGCCGGTCATAGCTGGAGAGGTGGATGGCTTTGAATGCGACGTGATATGGGATCAAACACCTCATTCACGCCAAGAATACTTCAGCGGCTCCTCCGATCAGTCGTGCATGAATCACACTTTGGTGGAGAGATTTGGAAGACAAGACAACGCGGATGAGGTTGCAACTACTAGTCAACTTCACACCCGGGAGAGTATGTTTTTAGGTCAAGACGACACGTCGGGGGGCATATTACCAGGTCAAGATAATACATGGGAGGGTATATTACCAGGTCAAGATAATACATGGGAGGGTACATTGCCAGGTCAAGATAATACATGGGAGGGTATATTACCAGGTCAAGATAATACATGGCATGGAATATTACCAGGTCAAGATAATACATGGGAGGGTATATTACCAGGTCAAGATAATACATGGGAGGGTACATTGCCAGGCCAAGATAATACATTGGAGGGTACACTGCCAGGCCAAGATAAGAGGTGGGAGGGCACATTACCAGATCAAGATCATTCGTGGAATGGCATATTGCCAGGTCCAGATGACTTTAATAAGGGAGCATTCCATGGCCAAGATAATGCATGGAATGACATGTTGCAGGGGCCGGATGACGCATATAGGGGTGTGCTCACTGTTTTAGATAACACATGGGGTGGCATTTTGCCAGCTTAGCCGACGTGAGATTGATGAGACGTTGGATGGATAGACGGGAGAGGACTGAAGTTGGAAGATTCATATCCCAAAGCATTCAAGCAGTATCCGAAAAACATGAACTTCACTTAGTAAATAAGAACAATACTGAATCCGCCGTCTTCTCCTTCCTGTGCATCTTGCTTAGTGGGGCATTCCCCATCGTACCCAGTAGGATATTCGACCATCTGCCCGGCATCGGAAACCGTAATCGTACCGGGGCCCATCACAATCTCACGAGCGGTTCCAGGTGTAGGAGATGGTTGTCTGTTGAGGTATCGAGCGAAGCGACTGTTGTAGCTTATGCATATGGTAACGAAGAACCGGCCTTCACCATTGGGTACGACGAGATTTCCTGAAGACGCCTCCTTCCTGTGAAAATAGACCAGCCTACGCTCTATCAGAGCGCGGTTGCGCACGTTCTCGATTCCGGGTTTGATCTGTGAATTTCAGAGAGGCTTGAAAAATCGCACGAGGGAGCCTACCCGTTCAAACTGTTCTAACACGTCCGCACATCCTTTTGTCCATTCTAGGAATGTGGAGTGTGACGGTTTCCCTCGTCTTTGCCCGTCAAGGTGGGTAGACGCCACGCGATTCTTAACATCACTAAGATCTATCTCTTTCTTAACTTCTTCAATTAAGATGATATCTATTTGATCATCGACCAGAGATGAGCATTCCTGAGCCATAAGTCTCACCAGGTACTTGCGGTGCGTAACAATGTAATGGTAATATGGTCCGTTAGGAGGGACGGTTGTCGGGAAACTCGACTTAGCCATCTGGCACGTGATGCCTGGCTTCTCGCGAGCCATTGCTACGGTGTTGGGCCGCAACTCAATAATAATCTATGTTCTCTCCACGGCTGCTATGACGAGAGATGCTCTTGATCAGCAGGTCATTTACCTTCCAGCCTAGATAAATTCAAAGAAAAGAGCTTGTGCGAACCCAGCAAAACTCACCGTGGCCGTGTTGAAGGCTAAAATCCTCCTCCTTGAAGTGGAGTCGTAATCTCACGACCTAGAAATCATATGTCAGTCATAGAGCAGCAAAGAATAAATCGTGCTTTGCAAGAGAATAAGACTAATTGAAAAAATGTAGATTCGATGAAAAAATTCTGCCGCTACTACAGACTGGCTCATAATAGACGAAGAAGTCAGTGTGGAATACGTGGCACAGAGCAAGGATGGACAAGTTCTGTGGATTGCCTCAATATTTGCCTTGCGGCATCAACGCCCTCTTTATGGACGGTACAGCTCCAGTATAAGATGGGTCTTGTAGAAGATTGAGGCTCTCAGTGTGGGTGTTAATGCGTTGGCGCCCACCTCGCGGGTGGTAGAAAATTGACGACCCGAAAGACCAACTTCGTCACAGCCAATGACGAAGCGCGAGAATGGCGGCCGCGACTTTCGTTGAAGGCTAGGGCAATGGCGAAGGCTGTAGAGAGGTTAAATTCCCGCTTGTACTTCTGTCTGGCTCGTATTATTTCACATATTCAACGGGGTGTCAATTTCATGTCCACATCACCACCTCTCTCAACTAACCACACTGCGCCGCTTGAGGCTCAAAATTGTGCTCTAAGGGAGACGGCTGGATCCTTGCCTTTGAGCTTGAGGTAAGCATGTAATACATGCCACTTTCTCCCTAATTTTCCACACCCAAAGATCATCATGCTGTACTAGGCTTCTATTTACTCGGTTTGACATTCTCCTAAGCAGTCTACCAACTCCAACTGGTACCCCCTGTATTCGCATGACTGGCAAAACACATATCTCTTCATCATATTTCCTCGCTGGGCTCATCGCGGAACTGCCGAGGAAATGAGCATAATGTTTTGATAGACTTGCATAGGTTCATACTGGAGGGCAAACCCGATTATTGAAAGGCCAACTTCTACGTCCATCACCACTCGCTTTAGCACTGATGTTAACCCTTGTCCCAGTCAGCCTCAGCTTTACCAGACGGTCCAGGCCGCGACTTACAAGATTCTGTGCTCTTCTCACACTGATTGGATGACTTGAGACTGACTCTTCAATCCCCCCATGATGTACTAGCAATTTGATGTTCAATCTCCAGTTGCCTACTTGATTGATCCGCAGGTCAGGAAACAAGTATCCCCATCTATCTTCCCCTATCTTCACGACGTCTTTGTATCCACCGCCAGTGAGTACAGAAGCATAAGACATGCCATCCTCCACAGATACCACATGTGCTATTGCCTTGGGAGAGAAAAGGTTGATATACTTCTCCATGGCTGTTACCGGGAGATTGCTTTGAACTTCAATAATGATGGAGATCCGTGTTCCACTTTTCGCACGCTCGGGAATTTCGGGCATTGATAATGCCCACTGCATTGACTGGTGTCAGCGCCTGCTCGGCATAGCTTCCAAGAATCGGATGACAGAATTACCGTCGGCGGTACAAAGATAAGCTCTTCTGAAAAACTCTGGGGGGAGCGAGATGATCCTGCCAGTAATTCCATCCGAACTCTGTGGCTCCCTGCTCTAGGGACTGAAAAGTGAAAGGACGATTTCCAGTACGGAGTTTCCCCGGTTAGCTCAAGAGGAAAGGTAAAGCTGTCTAAAACGGTACTGTCATCTTCAAAAAGAAGCTCCGCACGAGCGAAGAGTTTCCAGTCGGAAATCACCTCATCAGGAACTAGGTATCCACCGCCCTGCCATCTTGGATAGACAAGGACAGTTGCAGTGATCGAAGTCTTTGAGATTGCTTGGACGAACGACTGAGGATAGAAGATGATCGTGGGAATTGGTATGGAGCGACTCTCCCAGATAAAGTCCATTTAACATGAGGATAATAAGTTGATTTGGTGGATGGATGCACCGCAACATTTACAATGCCATCTCTTGCTCTCCCTGACATTGCCGGGAGAATTAGCGTTGGGGGGTTAATGGAGCATCGACGCCCGTCATGCGGATCGTGGAGAATTGACGCCCACCACGCGGGTCGTGGAGAATTGACGCCCACCAGACGGGTCATAGGGAATCGATCCGACAAACTTTGACTGCTTCTAGCAAAGCCTTATCACCTCAAATCAAAAAAGGTATGCCTGTGGCTTCCGCGATACCGGAACGGTTAGGTTTGGATTGATGGTTGATTGTCTGGCGTGGCCCAGTCATTGAACGACTTTTTAACACCAGCAGGATGCTCATCAAAGTCAGGCTCTATTAATTCAACAAGAGTTGATCTTCGTGTTCAAAGCGAATCTGGCTTGGTTCCACTCGGTCCATTAGGTCAACAATAATCCGCTCAACTCCAATGTATATATTGCGCGGCCATGTCCAATTCAGCATGCAAGATGCATATCATTGCCTTGCATTAGTCGTTTCACCCTCTCGTCGTAATGGAAGTGTCACCGACAGTCCATCTCGTTGTTCTATCTGGTATTCTTCTCGCTGCCTTGGCAGCGCTTTCCCTTCTGTATTGGAGATACATGCGCTTGAATTCGATATTGGGCCTATTCCAGCAACGGCAGACATGGATCATAATCATGAAATGCATGTTTGACCTTGCCCTGGTCATTCTACAGATTCCAGAGGTCTCAAATGCGGCTCTGGCAATTAGTAATGGTGCGTGATGCCTTATTCGAGGTTTGCATATTTCATTGCAGCTGATTCAATCCAGTGAGAACAAGGCTTGAGCTAGCTGTTGACTTTCTTCTCCGCTTCTCCCTCACCTGTGTAACAATCTCGGAGGTACATCTTCTTTCATATGATTGCATCACATCGAATGCTTACTATCATTCCTAGTTTCTAAACTCGTATAAGATTCTTCATCTCTCCAACACTCTCCTCGGAAGGTATTGGCATGGCATTGGTCGTTATGTCTTAATTATTCCTACAGCCTTGAGGTTTCTACCTTTAATAAGGTACGACTGCTCAGTCTTATACAATTGAAATGTGCTGATCGAAATCGCAGCTTGCACAACGAGGCGCTACATTTCTGGACTGTCTTCAGTGCAAGCTTTCTGGATTTTACGCTTTTCGGTGTGGTTTACGGACTGATTCTGATCAACATTAACAAAACTGCTCGAGACGCTTCCATACCCGACAACCGAAGACGAAGATCTGGCGTGTCTGGAAGCTTCATTTGTTGTTCCGCAGATGCACTATTAGCATTAGTAATATTGGGAGCGGGGTGGAAATTGCTCTGGATTCAAAGTTTACTTCTTGAGGTCAGTAAGGATGAAAATCCAAGGTTGAAAGACAGTACTAATATAGTGAACAAAGATCTTTCTTCTGCTCATCACCACGCAGCTTTCACTACGTAGCATCCGCGTTGAGAAGAACCTTGCTGCTCGAGCTCGTAAGGATAGTCGCGAAAGAATGCTGAACGAAGCCTCAAACGAATCGGTGCGTATCTTCGATCGTGGTACCAGTCGCGACTGCAGAAGACCATCCACTACATCAACCTCAAAGAAGCCATTGACCGGTGATACGGGCAATGCTAGGCAGCTTTACGCGTCGAGCATATCGGAGATTCAGGTAGCAGACAAAAAGGAAATGGTAGAAGAAGGGAAGATCATCCATGCGGATTCTAGTGTCAACAATGTATGCACGGAAGGAGAGTTTAACGGTGATTCTGGTGAGATTTGTTATTCTTTACTCTTGTCGATCTAAGCTATCGATTTCCCGCATTATTGCGGTTTCTGTTCTGACATTTACATTGCAGTTCACATCACACCTAAAAGGTTCTCTCGTTCCTGCATGCCCCAACCATCCTCCTTCACATCCATTAACTCGTCACCGCCTGGCTGGGTCCCTGAGATGACCGACTTCACCCGGTATCTTGTTTCTATCGGAGATGACTTAAAGTCAACGCTCTTAATGCTGGAGACGCAATACCCTCAAATGGACGGCCGTGTAACACTCAGCTGGTTGGAGCATGTGGCTGGGGTTGAGAAGTGAGGTGAAAGGAGGAAGAGAATACGGCAGACTGTAGTAGGAAATTCATTTTGAGCGGGATAGGGGTTGGAGGAGAGAATTTGTGGCGTCGAAACGAAAAACCTTGTAATCGAACTTCTAGTTTATAAATGTTCGAGTATATAAATAGTCTACATGGAACAAGTTCACGTGCCGCAGCGTTGATTTCCATCTCCAGTCCCTACTCTTACCACCGCCCCTACACCTCATGATGCTGTCTTGCGACGCCCACTCCCAGATGACCGTCTCATAATCTGTTTCGCCTGCACCTATTATGGCACGCCAAAATTCGACACTGCCTGCACTCAAAGATATATTGCGGCAGGTTGGAATAGCATTCTTCACATTGGTGTGGTCCAGGGACATAACGCCAATTTCCATGTGTGCAGTTATGACGTTTTCGGAGGTTGGCAATAGCTTGATCAACTTGTCGCTCTCTAGCTGCACCCACTTGAGGTGGACCGCGAGCGAGGACTTGGTTCGCTCGGGCTATGAGGCGATCTTCGTTCCACTGGTCACAACGACAGATCTTCCAGCGCTGCCCGCAAATGTAGCCGGTGAAATCAGTAAGCTATATCAGTCAAAGTTCCTCGATTAGTGATCCAGAGCCAGAGCCCAATATGGGAACATCTTTCTGGTTCAGGATCGCGACCGGTGCTCCTTCAGGGAATGGACATGTGCTGGCATCTTGACGTACCCAGCCAAAGACGTCTGAATGATCATGAAAACGACAGGCTCCTTGCGAAGTGACATCCTTGGTTGAAGTTTGCCCTTCCAGCGTGCGGCAGAAGTAGTCCCATCCAAGGTCCGCAAAATCATTGAAGACTGTTTTCCATATACTGTAATCCATGCGATGACCGGCCTTGCCCAGGCTGACCGTAAAACCAAGAGCACAGAGGCGGCGTAAGATTGAATTTGCTGGCACGCCGTCATACACCGTCCTCATCATATCCGGACTAGGCTTCCAGCGACCCTCGCTTACCGCCTTCCTTATCAAATCGGAGATATGGTTCGTTAAAAGACGGACTTGATATTTCTCGGCAAAGACACCTAGATTGATGAGGGAACTCTCATCGTTGTCGAATGGTATGTAAAGCTTGGGACTATGGAGCCAGATGAAAAAGTCTTCGAAGGTTAAGGGATCATCCTCAGGCAAGTTAATGGCTTGCTCTATACTTTCCTTGAACGGTAGACTGCATAACTTCTCGAAGAACGGTGAGCACTGAATCAATAAATCTTGTGAGACTTTGAAGACCTCCTTGCACGGTCCAACTATGACGGTGAAGCGATCGCTCTGCAATGCCCTGGTAAACATTGTCAGAATGGTCGTGAGCTAAATATTGGCAGAATGTCTACCTGATGAACCTCAACCTTCGCATCTTCGATTGAGACAGCTCTTCGGCTGAGGCAGCTTCGGCCATTTCGGTGACTTGAACCTCGGTTGATCGAAGAAAACGAGAAGGTGGCCAGTCAAGTCAGTCACTTCGAGAGTTACTTTATAGTCAACTGATTTAATCGTGGAGTATGGTAGTCGACTTTACATAGCGGGGAAGCAGTCGGATCGAAAATCTTGGCGAAGGTCTACCATGGCTTGGCACAGGACCCATCAATTCCTTGCCAGACGACCACAATCAAACAGTTACTGAATGTATCGGGGCTTCTCATTCTGACGATGTCGCATAGATCTCTGCCTAGAAGCTTCGCAATGGAGCGAAGATCTAGCCCCGATAGAGTAAAGGATGAGGCCAGGCTACGCCCTGTTTCGCTTGCAGCAGATGCCTTGTTCGCCCCGTTTGAGAGTATCTCTGCACGGACAGGATTGCAGCGACGACGATGTCTTCATTTAACGCAACCTATAATGCCGCACCAAAACTAACCTAAGAACGTCGACGAGGCTGTCACTTCAACTCTCGTCAGAACATGAGCAAAGACCCCGAATTAGTCAGACGAAGGACTCGACGATTCAAGCCCAGTACCCAAGCGCTTCTCCCTTCCTTCTCAACCACCCGTGCAGCAACCCGTCCCTCTATCAATATCCACCGTCTCTGGAATATCATCCAACATGCCAAGCCGAATATACATACCTCCTTCAATATATCAAAGTCACATCTCGCCGCATTCGGAGTCAGGATATCCATCAGATAAGCCGCAGAGCCTGCGAGGGCAGACTTCAGCTCACTTCAGCCTGTCTCAAAGGTCCCCTTCCTCTCAAAGCTCAGCGAGCGACTCGAGCGATACGGGCCATATCAGAGCGAGAGGTTCGTTGAGGCATTCGACGGGCCAAGAGGCGACTATACTGGGAAAGGTATGGGGTCAGCTTTTTGACGAAGATAGTCACCCCACAATCAGGCTTGATCAACTCTTGCGAGGGCTCGCAGTGCATATCGTACGTATGGCTCCTTGAGCTCGATATTGGTGAGCCATCACTGACTGCACACTCTAGATCGAGGACTACGAACCCCGTCATAGCACTGTCATCACGCCGATAAAGATGGCAAGATACTACAAAGCTGTAAAGCTGTCAAGCTGACCAATGACTTGTACCCTTGGTTAAGTATGCTCCAACACCTCAGACAAAGTATCATGCCGCTGACATGATCCCCCAGCTGTCTTTTGACGAGCATTCGTCAATCTCCCGGATATACAGAGACTTTGAGTGTCAGCACCACCTGGTTCAAGAAAGATATGATGAGAGACCAGACATTCCAGGCCTTACTCCGGTTGGCTTTGCGAGATGGGCTACGCTTCTCATCCAAGCACATCCTGAAGAAGAGTACGAAAGGCTTCAAAAGGCCGTTCTAGAAATGCCAATCAGCAATTCAGACGATAAGAAAGAGAGGTTCCCAAAGGAAATATCACGGCGATTGTTCCCGAGACATGGAGACATCAGAATCCGTGATCACATCGAAGACTCTATCTCAGGGTACGCGGCAGTCGAACCACGACGCTCGAGCCAAGAGGAGCTCAAGTCTCATCATCCACACGTCAGGTTCGACCTACCTCAAAGTCAGCCTCAAAATCTACCTTTACTCCTACCTACCCGGAGCAGCAATACAAGCCATACTTCAATACGCTTACTGAAGCCACCATCGACGACGACAATCCTCCCATACTTACCCCACCATCGAGTCCCAACGAACGCCAACGGAAGCGCCACCATCGAGCTCCCAGCAATGCAGGCCGCCGCCACCGTAACCCGTCTTCCAGTCGTGGCACAACCAACGATTTCAGGCACCCGAACGTCGACTATTCGCCCGGCTCTCCACCAGACTCGTATCACGCCTTAGCTTCTGCTTCCGTAAAGGTGCCTCATTTGGAACCTGATTTGGATCAGTCTGATATTTGTCGGTTCTTCGATAAGAATGCGCGTAAGCAAGCAGAGAGGGCAGCAGGCAGACGAGGACAGAAGGAGAATGCAAAACAACATGACCGTACGGATTTGAGCGATGGGCTGGGTTAGGAGCGCAGTATGCTGAATGGTTTCAATCGTGAATGTCTGCGCTTATCCAACGGCTGCAGGGTCTAGGATCTAGGCCCTACTTGCACTTCTTGTGTTCGTTTATTGCGTCGACGTTACATGTGTTTTCAAGCACTGATCTACAAACCAATTTCTCCGCAAGTCAGGGATCAACCGAGCCCATTCCAGAAACATCCATCCCACACAACCCTCCCGCCCAAAACCTGAAACAATCATAGCCACATCATCACGTCGCTGTCTAATCTAAAATTAAATAGCAATGCAAGTCTCTAATCTCTACTTTGCTCGAATGATAAAGCTCGTTTGAAGTTCTTAGCAATCCCTAAGCTTCCATGTTTGTTGCACGTGTGACCCCGTCGATAGCCACATGATTCTGTCCACCAACAGGAGCCCCACATTCCGGGCAGCGAGCTAGCTCCATAGGCATGCCGCATTCACCGACCGCAAACTGTCACCTGGTTAACGCAAAATAGCAAGAGAACAGGACATGGTGTGTTTATAGACTTATTGGATGGCCATTCGCGCAATTGTACCAATGACCGGAATGGGTAGCAATCCCTTCTGAGCCACGAACCATGGCAGCTTTAATAGCGGCGATCTCTTCTGCATTGACCTCTTCATACCATTCCTTCCGAAGCATTTTTATCAACTCTTCGACAGCCCTGAGCAAATTGTCTGCATTTTCAAACCCTTGGGCACACATTTCCCTTGCCTTTTCTAACATTGCCTTGGCAATATTTATCTGCTCTGACGCCTTGTCAATATCAACTTTATTCGCACGACAACATGACTCATACGGCCGTACGATTCCTGCATAGTAGAGGGACGCTTCGACGCCTAGCTTGAGGCAACTTCTTGAGAGTCTGTTATTTCGACCACCGGCGTAATAGCAACGGATGTTCCCGTTGAGACCCTGGATATAGCTGGAGATCTTGGAGGTGTAGGTAGAGGTACAGATCCGCTCGGCCCCGGCTTCGTGCTCCCCATACGCAGCTCCGAGGGTGTTCTCTTACTGCCACTATCGACTTTCTGCAAGCCTCGAAAGGTCCGGGAACTATGCCTCTCTTTCCCCAAAGTCAATGCACCTTTTGCAAGCCTGTTAGCTTCTTCGAGTCGCTGCTCTTTCACAGCGTCGATGTCTCCGTCTTTCTTCTCGAAAGCCTCCGATATTCATTCACCGTATCTGTCACGGAGTGGCATAGCTTGTTGACCGGCCATGGGTATGAAGAGAATCTAGTCTCCTAAACGGTGCTTACAGTCTTGGTGGGACAAATGGGAGGGTGCAGTCTCTCGAATGCATAACGAACTGGCGTACTTTGATGAGACCTTACAACGGGTCACTCGCTCGTCGCATCGACGACATTGTGAGAATTATACCTCTGGGTGTCTCTCGGCAGCGCGAACGAAATTCCAGTCACGCTTGTCCAGCCGCGCCACCCCTTGGAAGATTCATGCCGAAATTCAGCTGCTGTGCTTCTACGAGCATAGCCCTGATATACCTCATCCACGGATAATCTGTTCGAGCAAGAGCGCTTGCTATCTGTGTGATCTGTTCATCAAAACCCATGGCAAGTTTCAAACCCCTCGGACACACGGGAGGCTCTACGATAAATGGATATTACCAGAATGGCCAATTAGCGAAGCTCCTGCCAATGAATATATCCTTCCAGTGGTTGAGCAATTCAACGCCGCATTGGAAGCCAAAATTCTACACACGTTGAATCGGAAACGACTTCCGTGTCGGCACCCGAATGAGAGCACTTTGCCTTTACGTGAGCCTTGGTCGTCAACTTCTACACTCTCTCGAGCATATACACGGTATTCGACTGCAGAGGCGTCAGACCATGCTTACGATGACGTCTTCGAAGACCAAGAAGAGCCTCCACCTCAGAACTCCGCGTTCGCTGATACTGGCTCTTTCAAAACCGCCTTGGAGGATAGCTTGTATACTACTCAGACACCTCCTGTCAAGCGAGACACGCCAAAGGAACAACAGCGTAATGGAGAGAGAGGAGCAATCGTGATTCCATTAAGACCAAATGCAGCCTCTCAGCGCTTGACTCGAGGTGACTGGGCGTATCACAAGCTTACCCACCCATGTGATACCTTTACTGTGCAGACAGATGTAGTAAGTCTACATGCGGCGTGGGATTACAAGGCCATGGAGGCTACACATGGTCTCTTTGCCGCCCATAATATCTGCTGGGTCCAAGTCAAATGGCTTGGTTGTGGTAGTCAGGGCACTCAAGAAGATGCAAGGTTTGGATGTATTGACCTTGATACGTTGGAAAGTAATCAAGACAAGACTGTTGAAAGCGGAACGGTGTCTGGTGCAAAAGAGCTTTATCTCAAGAAAGGAGAACATTTGCTACTGATAAAGTACACATTTGAGGATCTGGGGCAAGGATAGGTTCCGTTTGAAAATAGTGGGTAGTAGAGAAAACGCAAAGTCCGGGGGAGGCGTGGGAAAGTGAAGAGAAAGAACGTATTGACAGACTTGCACCGACCACCTGAAGTCCATGCAGAATAAGAGACATGCAAGGCGACAAGATGGGAGCATTCTACGCTATGACACCAATCACGAATCCCTGCCCTAGAGTAGAAGCCAAAAGTGGGAGAAAGGCTGCGAGAGCCTAAACAAGACGGGATGTTGCCAAAGTTGTGTGCTTGGGTTCAGTGCAATTTTTGGTAGACATCCCAAATTGGCAAATATAATCCTGTTTAATCCTTGGAGGTCCCGACAAATAATCATAGTACAAACAGGCTCAGAACTCGTCGATTGGTGAACGGTGCTTACAGTCTTGGTGGGACAAATGGGAGGGTGCAGTCTCTCGAATACATATGCAGAGCAGGCGGGCCAAGCCATGTGTACCCAGCTGATTCGTGGAGCATTCGCTCGTCGCGCAGAACCAATGAAGTCAACTGATTTGAAAGGAAAAGCTATGTGCAGTAAGAACAAGCCGTAGAGATCGTCGAATCCGTCCTTAGCACGCCTAATGCCTCCTGGGTACTAAGTTGTCCGATTGGCTCTTATCGAAAGCCATCGGCACTCTTTTGCTTGTTATTCCTCGATATGCAGGACTTGAGATCACGTAGTCAATCGAGTATCACTATCTTGATAGAGAGATGAAGAGTTAGGCTTCTAGATTTGACCGGCAAAGACTCCTTGCTGCATCTGTACCTGACGTATGATGCGTTGGTCTAATCAGCTGCTGATGAAATCGCGCCCATATATGGGTGGTCATTCTATCGAGTCGCTCGCTTTATTTCCCCGCACCTTGCATCCTCATTGACTGCAGGCGTCAAATACTCGCGCCTTCGCCGACAACCAGATTATCCTGCTATCCCTATGCCATTCAGAGCTCAAGGCGCGGAAGAACGACTCGAAGACGTGTTAATCGCCTACGCAGAATGCCAAAACAGAAGAATTCCGAATACTATGCGGTCATTCGTGGTTTCTACATCACTGTTCCAACGATTTTCTCGTCTTGGTAAGTTTTGGATAGACGATGAGACCAGCGTATCCTCTGCGTACTAATAGATGGCATTGACTTCAGGGGTGATGCACACCCTTTGGTGACCGGCTTCTCGAAGCCAGATTTCCTCGGATGCAAGACTCTAGCTGATGCCGAGGATTACATGGACAGAGAGGGTGTGACGCTCTACAATTACGATATCAAATATGGTGCTGGAAAAACGAATCCGATAGATGGTCAGACTGCTTACTACGCCGTCGCGAATGGTCGTACACCAGGAATTAAGCCATACCATCAGTAAGCTTCCAAATACCGCATACAGCCAACTCTTCTAATGCGGATAGTGGGAATGGCGGTACGGAGCCAGAGGTGGCGAACTTTCCAGGCGCTTGTTACAAGCGTTTTCGGACGCTGGCACAGGCTTCATATCGGATTGGATAGAAATGTTTGCTTGTGTCGCAAAAGCCAACATCAAAAGGGAGTTGTTGGATGGTCATCGGCCAGAGAATATGCAGGAATGGTCCCTCCAATTCAAATTGAAGAAAGACACGGACGAAGTTGAGCATAACCTTACGGACGGCCTGGGGGGTATCAAACTGAGGAGTTCCCACTGAATCTTATATACTCAAAACCGCCCTATTCTCTTCTGGGGATTTCTTAATTGCTAGGATTGCACTTATCTCGCGAACCATATATTGGTAGGCACATCAAATTGAATGAACTCTATTCTATCACGCGCTAGAGCGGCAGTCTTCACTCGCCAACGGAGTCAGACATGGGCTCACGTAATCGGTAGTTCTCTTTCCCGTTCTTGCGGTTGTCCTCCTCGCGTCCGATGTGAGTGTCCCTCACCTTTGTCCTTCGTTTGGGGGGGTATAATACGGTTGCCATCCGCAGCTGAGGCTGAAAACTTGGAAGCCGCGGTTTTAACGCTCATCAGTTTGGTGAACGCGGTGTCAATGGCTTTAGACATCCTACTATTCGTTAAGGACGTCTAAGTTGTGATCGAATAGGATCAGGTGTGAAGTATATAAGTATCTACTCCTCTGGCGGGTGCTCCCTCGACGAGTGCTCTCCCAGCAAAGCCCTCAACTTTTGGATATAGGGAGCTCGTTGGGGGAGGAGGATGTGCATTACAGAATTCACTTGCCAGGCTCAGGTATCCTCTACGGATAAGCATGCAATTAAAGTGGTGTGCTGAAATTTCATAATAATAACGTTAAATATTCCTGAACCGAAGGTTGTCTCAATATTTATCTTTTTCGAAAACTTGCATGTCCACATAACAGTGCTGCTCGCCTGGTCCCTCACCTTGCCTTAGAGCGACCGATAACTTCCTTTTGCTCTGTAAAAAGCCCTCAAAATATCGTGCTTTTGTGTCTGGCCAAGCTTCTGGGTCCCCGTACATTTGCGATACCTTCGGGTTTCTAGGTGGTCTGCCCTTACAGCCTTTCCTTACAATGTCCATGCTCGCTTCAGTCCTTCCCAAACGTATGATCAGTAAAAATCTTTCCGTTTGTTTAGAGTTGACTTGACTGAACATAAAGCCTGCGTAGCCCTCACCGAGGGTTAGATCCCAATTTTGTGGATCGTATAACGTGAGGGATGGATGTGAACAGTAGAAATCTAAAATTTGGAGCCCTGATTTGCGTGATTTCTGCGAAAATAGAAAAGTCTGGATATTAAATCTCGGAAGTAACTCGTAAGAGTCTATACGATCATGGGCGAGCTTTGGGCGAATATAGACTTGCCGAGGCTCTAAGGATAAGGCTTCAGGCGACGAATCTTCCTTGCCATTGATTGTACTCAGGTACTTGGATAGTTGACTCCCTTCTAGAGGGATCTCACCCAGTGCTGGTCTGGCCAGTTCGTCTCGACTTAACCTGACTAGCCGGATGCACAAAGGGATATTGTCAGAGGTACCACGAGCACAGTTCAAGAGAGCCAACTCGAACCGCGAGACCTCGGAGGATCCCCCAATGTCTTTATTCAAGGCTGCGTTGACGTATAGACTGATCGCTAGGCCCCTGTTGGTCACACTCCAAGGCGGCCTATAAGGTAACGGTAACGAGACCGGCACTATATTTCCGCTTTTAGCGAAAAATTTAGGGGACTCCGCGAACATGCCCGTAAATGTATTTGGGAGACCGGAATCTGGGTCGTTCCAGGCGAAAAGAGACTCGTCATCTGTTTTCTTTGCGATTTTCTGCTGTAATCTTATAAACGCCTTCGACGCTTCTCCATAGATCGGGGTCATGTTGATATCGAAAAGACCTAGTAAACAGTATGACTGGTCTTCAGTCCGAGTCGTTTCTCGGTTTGATACCCAGGACATCTTCTGTGCTGTACTTGCGATACGAGGGGTGACCAGGTGATTCAATTCTATACCTGTCGCGGATGAAATCTCGGACCGCAGAGTGTCTTTAGAGCCGAGCTCCTTCCATTCGCAGTCGTAGAATATCATCTTCCAGGGTGCAAGAAGCTCTTGAAGAGTCCATCCTCTTGTAAACCATCTACTCTTGTGGAACTCAGATCTCCAGTCCAGATTTGAAGAAGAGACATCAGCCAGATATACATAACAGACGGTAGCACGTTCGTACCAACGAAACATCGAGTTGATCGCTTCCGAAAGCTCGGCGCTACTGGTTTTGTCGATGCAACAAGTATCAATCCAGACATACTCGTAACCTTGACTTTGTGCCAGGCTGCAACATTTCAGGATCTTGTGGTATCCGGCTAATGCTTTTGACTCGGACTTATCCATATCTTGAAAAGAAACCTCGGATTCATTGTCATACCATGTATGAGATAAAATTGCGTATTCTTGGATCTCGTCATCCCGGCGATGGGAGAATTTGATAATAGCGGTATCGGTATGAAGGAGTCGCATTTTAGTTGGACGGCTGGTCGTCCGTACCGCTGTCACTTATTTGGCACAATTGAACTGAAGCAAATTGCCGCCCGGCTCCTTGGCCATCTTAAAAGAGATCGGCTCGCAAACTGCAACACACTCGTATTTATCCACTCTCTTTTTCAAAGCTTACTGAGCTCCCAGCTGCCCAGTTATTCATAATGGTTTTTCAAGGTTGATACTGTAGGTCGTGTGCAGAACGTCGTAGATTGAGGGAGGTTCGAGTAGGGATCTAAAGCGAGCAGGGGACTCTGAGGGAGCAGGATCTGTGAGCGCGTAGGATTACAAAGTTTGATAGAGTGGGGTTATTAAGGGAGTAAGAGTTGGACTAAATCCCCCAGGCTTTCACACCGCAGGGGCTTTTGTGGCGCAAGGGATCAAATCCCTTAGAGACTTTAAAACCGCAGGGGATTTTATGTCGGTAAGGGATGCTTATGCCGCAGGGACTCTTATGTGCAGTTGCGGAGACTGGGGTAACGCGCAGACAATTGTCTCGAGACCAATAATGTCTTGAGACTAGTGTCTTTAGACGAGGAGTGTCTGCGGACAAGTGTTGTCTGGAGACCGTTGTCTGCGGACAAGTTTTGTCCGCAGACACTCCTTGTCTGAAGACACCAGTCTTAAGACATTATACGTCTGGAAACGGTCGTACAGTGAAAGGCAGTACAGTGAAAGGCAGCACTGCAAAAGCCAGCACAGTGAAAGGCAGTACCGCAATAGCCAGTACTGTGAAAGGCAGCACTATAAAAGCCAGTACTGTGAAAGGCAAGTCCCCCCCCAGGCTCTATGACTCATATTCTCGGCGCAGTCATGTTCATATCCTAGCTGAAACGAGTCTGGCGTCAAACTTAGAACTCACATTCTAGAAGCTTCTCAACCTCCATTTATCTTGTATATGTTCCGCTCAGAAGCAAGCCGCGCGCTTTAAGAGTTAAACATGACCTACGTTACACCTTCAACATTCTATATTACTGGCTTTTACCGTGCTACTTTCCCCGGTACTGCCTTTCACGGTACTAGCTCTTGCAGTGCGGCCTTTCATGTCTTGGCTTTCGCTGCGCTTTTATAAGGCTGTCTATACCAGTGCTAGCTTCATCCTCTTGCTATTTATATATTGGAAGTTTCATGTGATTGACGGTCAAAACAGGAGCCTTATTTTCAGGGTCAAACGGATGCCCACTTCCTTTCCCATCTTTCTGCTTCTGTACTGCCTTTTACCGCAAGCCGGTACCTGTAGTTCCTGGTTCCAGCGTTCTAGGGCGGGTGTCAGCCTTACCGAAGCGGGAATGGTCTATGACACCGAGTGGTGACTGGTCACTAAGGATGACGAAGCTGGAAGGAACAGCTTATGACTGGTCACACTGTCTGGTAGCTCCTGTGCAAATTGCAGCCAATCAACAGTTGCCATCTGGCGACCGGTCTCGATTGAGACCAGTCATTGATTTCTGGCTCCCGACAAGTCAGCTTATAGGCCTTGGACGCCTTCAAGTTCTTACTCGCTCAAACATCCCCATTATCCAGGCTCTAGTCCTGCTCATTTGATTTAAAACGCTGCGAAGAAAGTAGGTAACACACTCTAATCGTGCTCTATGTCCTCATGGACTCTCCTGAGATAAAACAGTTCCGTTACGATTTGTGGTGCTACCCTCTTCTCCGCTTTTGCTCCCTGGCCTTGCGCTGTATACATTCGTAAGGAGGGACGCAGGGGTTTACTAGCGAAGTAAAATCTCTAAGATCGTGCAGGATCTCAACGACCTTGAGCCTAGACAAGGAATTACCTTATTTTCGAAAACGACCGCAACTTCCTTATCTGTCGCCAATAAGAAAAGTCCTAGCGGAACGACCCGTTATACAACCGATCTTAGTGTATTTGAGATTGAACTAAATGACTTTTATAGAGTAAGTTTTACAAGTATCAAAGTTCATTTTAAACGTAAGACGTGGAAAGCTATAAACAATTTAATACCTAATCCAATTTGTAAATTATAACTTAACTAACCAATTTCAATCTCATCTCGGTTCGTCGAACGTATACTTAATCGACACGATATCTTCTCCCCGCCTCAGGTGAAGTTCTGTCGGAGTACATGTAGCGCCAAGGTAGAATTCCATTTCGGTGTCATAGCTTAAGCCTTCCGCGTTAATCGCTTGCGAGTTAACGTTTCTGGTCTCGGTGCCTTGAAGCCATTTGACTCGTACCAAACAGCGACTACTAGGATTAGAGACTATGTCTGGATTGGGGGACGCAGTGGTGTCACTTGACAAGTGCAGATTGAGGCGGGTGGTGCTGACGTTGATAGATATGTTTGGGTATGAGAGTGGGCGTCGGATGGTTTCGCCTTCGGTCAATTCGTGATGCGGTTTTGGTGATGCTGTAGAAGAAGGGCTCAGGGGTGGGAGAGGAGATGCGGTAGGGGTATTTGTAGATGCGTCTCGTGATGGGAGTTCTCTCGCGGTCATAGGTGCTTGGGCTGGTGGATGAAGGGTTGAAGTGCTTGGTAAAATGGACGATGTTGCACCAGTTAGGAGTTCGCCTTGTGGAGGTACTTCGGATAATAATGGGTCTGGGCTCGTCAAGCCTAAAGAAGCAGGACCTTCCGAGGAGATCGGAAAATTGGGTATAACTCTATCAGGTAACTGCTCCCGGGTTAGTGCCAAGCGAAGACCAGTTGATAATTAGGAAACTGGGGGCAGTACCTGGTTGATACGGGATAAAGACCTGGCCAGGGTACTCTCATTTGGGTGATCAGCCCGTACTGGCCCCCTATCTAGGGCTACTCTGACCTTGACTTTCAGAATGTCACTGAAATTTCTCAGAAGAACGTCAAAGTCGCGCCGACGCATCTCTGGTAGTAATATGTGCCACTCTGGCAGAGTTCATCTGTGGTAAAGACGGCCATGAGTTCTAGGAACGTGGTATTGACCGTGAAGCCTGAAGAAAAGATCACAAAGATAGCATGCGCTCTTGCTGGAACTGATTGTCCTTGGTCGTATCCTTTCCGAATTCAGCTCGTAGAAGAAGAGAAGCTGAA
>JAABVA010000672.1_pt1 | contig 41268 bp, 35 predicted proteins | sample 5560331 | NCBI WGS metagenome assembly JAABVA01 (sample SAMN12812661, study PRJNA571458) | rock metagenome | isolation source: Antarctica rocks | place: Antarctica: Victoria Land, Mt New Zealand sud | collected 2016-01-07 | reverse complement strand
CTCACGACCGGCCGCTGGACGTTCTCGGCGCCGCTGCGCGTCCGCACCGACGGCGCGGGGTCGGACGACGCCGTTGTTCCGGTGACGCTCTCCACCGCGGCGGTCGCCGCGCTCGTGCATCCCGATGACCGGGCGCGGCTCGACGCGCGGTGGCGCGCTCTCCTCGAGGACGGGCAGCTGCTCGACGCCGAGATCCGCTCGGCGGCGGGGGAGCGGTTGTGGCACGTCCGGGGCTCGCGCGTCGGGGGCCGCGGTCGCGACGGCGTGGCGGTCGGGACGGTGGAGGACGTCACCGACCGGCGCACCACCGAGCTCGCCCTGCGCACCTCCGCCCAGCGCTTCACCGACCTGCTCGCCCTCGCCCCGGTGGGCATTGCCCTCTTCGATGACGACGGGCGCCTCGTGCAGGCCAACCAGACGCTCTGCCGGCTGCTGGGCGCGGGCCAGGACGCGCTGCGGGGCCGGCACGCCGACGACCTGCTCGACCCGGACGTCGAGGCGGGCGGGGCACCGGGCCGGCCGTTGCTGGCCCGGCCCGCCGGCACCGCGGACCCGGTGAGCTGGACCTGCGGCCCCCGGGCGCTGCGACGCCTCGGAAGGGGGGGCCGGTCCGGGGCGGGTGACTCCGCCGGCGCGGACGGACCGGTCTGGTGCGAGCTGCACGTCTCGGTATCCCTGCGCGACGGCGCGGCCACCTACCTCGTCGTCCTCACCGACGTGAGCGCGACCCGTCGGGTCGAGGAATCGCTGCGCCACCTCGCGATGCACGACGAGCTCACGGGCCTCCCCAACCGCCGGGCCCTCACCGCCACCGTCGGGCACCTGCTGCAGGGTCCGACCGCGCGCCGCGTCGGGGTCCTCTCCTGCGACCTCGACAGCTTCGGGCGGGTCAACGACTCCCTCGGCCACGACGCGGGCGACGAGCTGCTGGTGGCGCTCGCGAGCCGGCTGCGCGACCGCCTGCCGGCCGGCTGCAGCGCCACCCGCTACTCCGGCGACGAATTCGTCGTGGTGTGCGCGGACGTCGACCGCCACGGCGGTCTCGACAAGCTCACCGGATCCGTGGCCGCGGTCCTGCGCACCGCTGTGCCGGTGCACGGGCAGCTCGTTCGCGTCTCGGCGACCGTGGGGGCTGCCGTGGGCGCGGGCGCCGGAGTGTCCGCGGGGTCCCCGGACGCGCCGTCGGCGCTGCCGACCCTCGATCCCGACGGGGATCCGGTCGCGCAGGTCCTGCGGTACCGGGCCGGACCGGGCGGTACCGACCCGCGCGACCCCGCCGACCCGACGGAGGACGAGGTCGGGCACCGAGGCGTCGCGGACCTGCTGCGGTTCGCCGACGCGGCGCTCTCGGAGGCCAAGAGCGCGGGGGCGGGCCGGGTGGTCCTCGCCGACGAGGCGATCATGCGCGGAGCCGACGAGGCGCTGCGCCTGGAGGGGGAGCTGCGCGAGGCGCTGGTACACGACGAGCTGGTGGTCCACTTCCAGCCGGTGGTCGGACCCGACGGGCAGGTGCAGACCGCTGAGGCGCTCGTGCGCTGGCAGCACCCCGAACGCGGCCTGCTCTACCCCGACAGCTTCCTGCCGACGGCCGCGGCCGCCGACCTCATGGGGGAGCTGGACCGCTGGGTCCTGCGCACGGCGGTCCGCGAGGCCGCGCGCTGGCCGGCGCCGGTGGCGGTGGCGGTGAACGTGGCCGGACTCCTGCCCGGGGATCCCGACTTCCTGCCCGTCGTCCGCGACGCGGTGGCCGCAGCGGGCCTCCCGTGGGACCGGCTCGTCCTCGAGCTCGTGGAGACCAGCCTGGCCGACCTTCCCGCGCGGGGGCTGGGCGAGATGCACGAGCTCATCTCCCTCGGGGTCCGCTTCGCCGTGGACGACTTCGGCACCGGCTGGTCGTCGCTCTCGAGGCTCACCGGGCTGCCCGCGCAGATCGTCAAGCTCGACCGCGGGTTCGTCCGCGGCGTCGCCACCGGCGAGGGCGATCGTGCCGTCGCCCGCGCCGTGGTCGAGCTCGCCGCGGCCGTCGGGCGGACGTGCGTGGCGGAGGGCGTGGAGGACGCGGCGCAGTTCGCGGTGCTGCGCGACCTCGGCGTCGACGCCTACCAGGGCTGGCTCTTCGCCCGGGCGATGCCCGGGGAGGCGTTCGCCGCGGTCCTCGCCGAGGGCCCGATCGCCCCTCACGAGATCGCCGGGTGAGCCACTCGTACCCTGCTCGCGAGCCCGCCCGCCCGACCTGTGGGTCGTGAGCACGGAGGAGGCACCCGTGACGTCCCCCGGCCGCCCCGTCACCGCGGGACGTCGCGGGCTCGCCGTCGCGGTCCTCCTCGCGGTGCTCGTGCTGCTCGGGGCCTGTCGCGCCTCCGCGGCGCCGGACACGGTCCGCGTCGGCTCGAGCGGCTCGACCGAGGACCGGTTGCTCGCCGAGATCTATGCCCGCGGGTTGCAGCTCCGCGGAGTCGAGGTGGAGCGCGCGTTCGGCCCCGGCGTGCGCGCGACCTCCTTCGCCGACCTGCAGGACGGTTCGGTCGACGTGGCCCCCGCGTCCACCGGCGACCTGCTGCGCCTGCTCGACCCGCGGGCCAGCGCCACGGCCTCGCCGGAGGTCTACGCGCAGGTGCGGGAACGGCTCCCGCCGACCCTCACTGTCCTCGCCCCGAGCGCCGCGGAAGACAAGGACGCCGTCGTGGTCACGCGGGCGTTCGCCCAGCAGAACGCCCTGCGCTCGATCGCCGACCTCGCCCCGGTCTGCGCCCGCACGACGTTCGGTGGGCCGCCAGAATTCCGGACCCGACCCGACGGCCTCCCCGGCATCCAGCGGCTCTACGGCTGCACCTTCGCGTCCTACCGCGCGCTCGACGGCGGCGGCGCGGCGACCGTCGATGCGCTGCGGGTCGGCGCCGTGCAGGCCGCCGTCCTGGGCACGACGGACGCCTCGATCGCCACGAACGACCTCATCGTGCTCGAGGACCCCCGGGGGAACGTCGCCGCCCAGAACGTCGTCCCGCTGGTCCGCACGGTGACGTCCTCCGACCCGCGCGTCGTCGAGGTGCTCGACCGCATCTCCTCGCAGCTCGACACATCGGTCCTCACCGACCTCAACCGCCGCATCACCGGTCCCGACGCCTCCGATCCCGCGCTCGTCGCCCGCGACTGGCTCTCCGCGGCGGGTATCGGCTAGCGCTGCGGGTCAGTCGTCAGGTCCGACAGCCTCCGCGATCAGGGCCTTCTGCTCCACCTCGTGCACCTTCGCGACGCCCGCCGCGGGGGCCGCCATCCGGCGGCGCGAGACGCGGCGCAGGCCCCGCAGGCGCGGAAGCTTCTCGGGGAGCGTGAGCCCCAGGAAGGGCCAGGCGCCCTGGTTGGCTGGCTCCTCCTGCACCCAGCGCACGTCCTCGGCGTCGTAACGCCCGAGGATCGCGGAGAGCTCCTCGGTGGCGATCGGGTAGAGCTGCTCGAGTCGCACGATCGCGACGTCGTCGGTGCGCCCGGCCTTCTCCCTGGCGGCCACCAGCTCGTAGTAGATCTTCCCGGCGCACAGGAGGACGCGGGAGGCGGCGCGCGCCCGGTCGGCGTCGGCGGCTCCGCCCTCGGAGAAGGCAGGGTCGTCGAGCACCGGCCGGTATCCGCCGGAGGTGAACTCCTCCACCGGGCTGACCGCCGCCTTGTTGCGGAGCATGGACTTCGGCGTGAAGACCACGAGCGGCCGCCGCACCCCGTCGGTGGCGTGGCGGCGCAGCAGGTGGAAGTAGTTGGCCGGACTCGACGGCAGCGCCACCGTCATCGACCCCTCGGCACACAGCTGCAGGAACCGCTCGATGCGGCCGGACGTGTGGTCGGGGCCCTGCCCCTCGTGGCCGTGCGGCAGCAGCAGCACGACGTCGGAGGTCTGCCCCCACTTCGCCTCACCCGAGGAGATGAACTCGTCGATGATCGACTGCGCACCGTTGACGAAGTCGCCGAACTGCGCCTCCCACACCACCAGCGCGTCGGTGTTCACCACCGAGTAGCCGTACTCGAAGCCGACCGCGGCGAACTCCGAGAGCGCCGAGTCGTAGGCCATGAACCGGCCCTGGTCGGCGGTGAGGTTCCGCAGTGGGACGTACTCCTCGCCGGTGTTGCGGTCGATGACCACCGAGTGGCGCTGCACGAAGGTGCCGCGCCGCGAGTCCTGACCCGACAGCCGCACGAGCTTGCCGTCGATGAGCAGCGAACCGAACGCCAGGAGCTCGGCGTAGGCCCAGTCGATGCCCTCCTGGGTATCGGTCGACGTCGCCTTCGCGCGCCGATCGAGCACCGGCTCCACCCGCGGGTGGACGACGAACCCCTCGGGGACCTGGGTGTGGGCGCGGGCGATCCGCTGGATCACCTCGAGCGGCACCGCGGTCTGCAGCGAGTTCGGGACCGCCTGCTCCCACTCGACCGACGGACTGGGCTCGATCTGGGCCTTCTCCAGCTCGCGGATCTCGTTGAACACGTGCTCGAGCTGGCTGCCGTAGTCACGCAAGGCGTGCTCGGCCTCGTCGAGGGAGATGTCGCCGCGGCCGATGAGCGACTCGGTGTAGGTTTTGCGCACCGAGCGCTTGGAATCGATCACGTCGTACATGGCGGGCTGGGTCATCGAGGGGTCGTCGCCCTCGTTGTGGCCGCGTCGCCGGTAGCAGATCATGTCGATCACCACGTCGGCGTTCCACCGCTCGCGGAACTCCACCGCGAGCTTCGCGACCCACACGCAGGCCTCGGGATCGTCGCCGTTCACGTGGAACACCGGCGCGTCGATCATCTTCGCCACGTCGGTGCAGTACTGCGACGAGCGGGTGTGCTCGGGCGCGGTGGTGAAACCGACCTGGTTGTTCACCACGACGTGGACGGTGCCGCCCGTGCGGTAGCCGCGCAGCAGCGCGAGGTTCAGCGTCTCGGCGACCACGCCCTGACCGGCGAACGCGGCGTCGCCGTGCATGGCGACGGGGAGGACCGTGAAGCCCTCCGGGCCCTTGTCGAGGATGTCCTGCTTGGCCCGGACGATGCCCTCGAGCACCGGGTCGACGGCCTCGAGGTGCGACGGGTTCGACGTCAGCGAGACCGTGACCTCGCCGTCGCCGAACATCCGGAAGAACTTGCCCTCGGCGCCGAGGTGGTACTTCACGTCGCCGGAGCCGTGGGCCTGGCCCGGGTCGAGGTTGCCCTCGAACTCGCGGAAGATCTGCGAGACCGGCTTGCCGACGATGTTGGCCAGCACGTTGAGGCGCCCGCGGTGGGGCATGGCGATGACGACCTCGTCGAGGTCGTGCGCGGCCGCGGTGTCGAGGACCGTGTCGAGCAGCGGGATCACGGTCTCCGAGCCCTCGAGCGAGAACCGCTTCTGCCCGACGTACTTGGTCTGCAGGAACGCCTCGAACGCCTCCGCGGCGTTGAGCTTCGAGAGGATGTACTTCTGCTCGGCGACCGGCACCCGCTCGTGCGGCACCTCGATGCGCTCCTGCAGCCAGGCGCGCTTCTCCGGGTCGAGGATGTGCATGTACTCGACGCCGGTGGTCCGGCAGTAGGAGTCACGCAGGACGCCGAGGACGTCGCGCAGCTTCATGTCCTGGCGGCCGGCGAACCCGTCGACGGGGAACTCTCGGTCGAGGTCCCAGAGCGTCAGCTCGTGGGACTGGATGTCGAGGTCGGGGTGGCGACGTTGCGGGTGGTCCAGCGGGTCGGTGTCGGCCATGAGGTGGCCACGCGTGCGGTAGGCGTCGATCAGCTCGAGGATCCGCGCGGAGCGGGCGATCCCCGACTCGGGGAGGTCCTGCGCCCATCGGATCGGCTCGTAGGGGATGCGCAGCGAGGCGAAGATCTCGTCGTAGAAGTCGTCCTCGCCCAGGACGTACCGGTGGATGCGCCGCAGGAAGTCGCCGGACTCGGCGCCCTGGATGATCCGGTGGTCGTACGTCGACGTCAGCGTGATGATCTGGCTGATGCCGTTGTTGGCGAGGCGCTCGTCGCTAGCGCCCTGGAACTCGGCCGGGTACTCCATGGCCCCAACGCCGAGGATGGTTCCCTGCCCCACGGTCAGCCGCGGCACCGAGTGGTTGGTGCCGATGGTGCCGGGGTTGGTCAGGCTGATGGTGACGCCGGCGAAGTCCTCGGAGGTGAGCGAGCCGCCGCGGGCCTTGCGGACGACCTCCTCGTAGGCCGACCAGAACTGTGCGAAGTTCATCGACTCGCAGCCCTTGAGGGCGACCACGATGAGCGAGCGCGACCCGTCCTTGCCCGGCAGGTCCATGGCGAGACCGAGGTTGACGTGGCCGGGGTCGACGACCTCGGGCCTGCCCTTCTCGTCCTCGGAGTAGTGCCGGTTCATGTTCGGGAACTCGGCCAGGGCGCGCACCATCGCGTAACCGAGCAGGTGGGTGAACGACACCTTCCCGCCGCGCGTGCGCCTGAGGTGGTTGTTGACCACGATGCGGTTGTCGGCCAGCAGCTTGGCCGGCACCGCGCGCACGCTGGTCGCCGTCGGCAGCGTGAGCGAGGCGTTCATGTTCTTCGCCAGCGCCGCCGACGCGCCCCGCAGGGGTGTCGTCGTCTCGTCGGTACCCCCCGACGAGCCCGACCGGCCCGAGGGCGCCGACGAGCCCGACGGCGACCCCGCCCGTCCGCTGCCCGCCGCCGACTGTCCCGACTGCGCCGACTTCGCCGGGCTCCTCGACCCTGCCGGCGGCTTCGCGGCGCTCTCCTTGGCGGGCGCGCTCGAGGCCGTCCTGGTGGGGGCGGCGCCGTTCGTGCCGGCGCCGTTCGCGCCGCCGCGCGAACCGACCGCAGACGACCCCGTGCCGTTCGGCGGCGTGCCGCCCGTGGTCGCCGGGGGGGCGTGCGTCGGGCCGGAGCCGTTCGTGGATCCCGCACCGGTGGAGCCCGTGCCGGTGGACGACGACGAGCTGGCGCCGGTCACGCCCTCGCCGTCGTCGGGGGCGTAGTCGGCGAAGAACTCATGCCACGCGGCGTCGACCGAGGTCGGGTCGGCGAGGTAGCGCTGGTACATCTCGTCGACCAGCCACTCGTTGGGGCCGAACTGCGCGGGGGAGCTGGTACTCGACACGACTCGGGATCGCCTCAATCACGTGCGGGAACGGTGGTCGACCGGATGACCGCCAGGCTAGCGCGATCCGGGTCGACACCACCGTCCCCGCGCCCCATCACCGACGCGGAGCCGAGAGGCCCGTCGGGGTCGGGGAGCGCGTCGTCGGCGGTCGCGACCCCGGCGCGCCAGAGCAGCGCGTACCGCCCGTCGCGGGCGAGGAGGCTCTCGTGGTCGCCCTCCTCGAGGATCCGGCCGCCGTCGAGCACGACGATCCGGTCGGCGCGGGCCGCGGTCGCGAGGCGGTGGGCGACCACGAACGTCGTGCGCCGCTCGGCCAGCCGGTCCCCGGCGGCGAGCACGGCCGACTCGGTGGCGGGGTCGAGCGCGGCCGTGGCCTCGTCGAGCAGGAGCAGGCGAGGATCGACCAGCTCGGCGCGGGCCAGGGCGACCAGCTGACGCTGACCGGCCGAGAGCCCCCCGCCACGCTCGCCGACGGGCTGGCGGAAGGCGGCGGGCAACGCCGCGACCATGTCGAGCGCGCCGACGCGCCGCGCGGCCTGCTCGATCTGGGCCGGTGCCGCGTCGGGTCGGCCGTAGGCGATGTTGGAGGCGACGTCGCCCGTGAACAGGTGCGCCTCCTGGGGCACGACGCCGAACCGGTGCCGCAGGGCCGCGAGCTGGTAGCGGCGGATGTCGACACCGTCGACGAGGACCTGTCCCTCGGTGGCGTCGTAGTAGCGGGCGACGAGCTTCACGATCGTCGACTTGCCGGCGCCGGTGGCCCCGACCAGCGCCACGGTGCGGCCCGCGGCCACGGTCAGCGAGACCCCTGACAGCGCGGGCTCGCCGGAGCCCGCGTAGGAGAAGCCGACGTCGCGCAGCTCGACGTGCCCCCGCAACGTCCCCGCCGCCACCGGGTCGGTCGCCGCGGGGACCGATGTGGGGGTGCGCAGCAGCTCGCCGATGCGTCGGAGGCCGATGCGGGCCTGTTGGTAGGCGTCGAACACCTGGGAGAGCTGCTGCACCGGTCCGAAGAACATCGCCAGGTAGAGCAGGAACGCCGCGAGCACCCCGACCGACAGCGTCCCCTCGGCGACCCGCACCGCACCGACACCGAGGACGACCGCCTGGGCCAGGTCCGACAGCATGGTCGCGCCGGGGAAGTAGGTCGCGATGTAGCGCTGGGCCCGCAGGCGCGACCGGCGGTAGTCGTCGCTGTGCGCCGCGAACACGCCGGTGGACCGCTCCTCGTGGGTGTGCGCCTGGGCGATCCGCAACCCGGCCACGTTCTCCTGGAGATCGGCGTTGACGACGCTCACCCGCTCGCGGGACTCCGCGTAGGCGGCCGAGGAGGCCCGGCGGAAGATCACCGTCGCCACCAGGAGGATCGGCAGCGTGGCGAGGGCGACCGTGGCCAGCTCCAGATCGGTGAGCAGCAGGGCCCCCGCCACCCCGACGATGGTGAGCAGGGAGACGACGGCCTGCGCGAGACCGGTCTGCAGGAACGCCGACAGGGCGTCGACGTCGGTCGTCATTCGGGTCATGATCCGCCCACCGAGCTCGCGCTCGTAGAAGTCGAGCCCGAGGCGCTGCAGGTGGGCGAAGCTGCGGACCCGCAGCAGGTACAGGCGTCCCTCGCCGATCCGCGCGGTGAGCACGGTCTGCACGCCGAGGACCACCCAGTCGGCGGCCACCACCGCGAGCCCGACCCCGACGGCGAGCACGAGTACACCCGGCGATCGGCCGGTGATGCCGCCGTCGAGCGCGAGCCGGGCGAGGGACGGGAAGGCGATCGAGGCCGCGGCGTCGAGCGCGACGAGGACGACGACGACGGCGAGGGCCCAGCGCACCGGGCGCAGCAGGCGCAGCAGGCGGAAGCCGGGGTCCGGGGCGGTCGGGTCCTCGTCGCGCAGGGTGGGCCGTTCGTCGGCGGGCGGCAGCTTCTCCAGCGCCGCGCGCAGGACCTCGGGGGGCGCGGCGCCGTCGAGGCCGCCGGCGTCGGTGAGCTCGGGCGTCAGGCGATCGGCGGCGGGCGCGTCGGGCCAGAGCGATGGCGTCACGCCCGGCGCGCCCGGCTCGGCGGGCGGCTCCGGGGGCCGACCGGACCGGGCGGGCCGGTCGCCGGGTGAGTCGTCGATCCGCTCGCCCGGTCCGGCCAGCAGCTCGGTGAAGAGCCGGCAGCGGGCGCTCAGCTCGGCCTGCGTACCGACGTCGACGACGCGTCCAGCGTCCATCACGGCTACCCGGTCGGCGAGGGCGAGCGTCGAGCGGCGGTGCGCGATGAGGAGGGTGGTGCGCCCGGCAGCGGCCGCGGTCAGCGTCTCGCCGATCGCGGCCTCGGTGACGGCGTCCACCGCGGAGGTCGCGTCGTCGAGGAGGAGGACGCGGGGGTCGTAGAGCAGGGCCCGGGCGAGGGCGATGCGCTGGCGCTGCCCCCCGGAGAGCGTGAGCCCCCGCTCGCCGATCATGGTGTCGTAGCCGTGCGGGAGGGCCTCGACGAACCCGTGGGCCTGCGCCCCCGCAGCGGCGTCGCGGATCTGCGCCTCGGTGGCGTCGGGGCGCCCGTAGGCGATGTTGGCGCGCACGGTGTCGGAGAAGAGGAACGCCTCCTCGAGCACCACGCCGACGCCGCGCCGCAACGACTCGAGCGCGATCTCGCGGACGTCCTGCCCGCCCACGCGGACCGCGCCGCCCGCGATGTCGTAGAAACGGGGCGCGAGCAGCGAGATCGTCGACTTGCCGCAGCCGGCGGTCCCGACGAGCGCGAGCGTCTCGCCCGGTTCGACGCGCAGCGCCACCCCGTCGAGGACGGGCGCGCCGGGCGCGTAGCCGAAGTGCACGTCGTCGAACTCCAACGACAGTGGCCCCGGGCACAGCGTGCGCGCTCCGGGGGCGTCGACGATCCCGGGCCGGGTGTCGATGAGCTCGTAGACCCGCTCGACCCCGGAGCGGGCGAGCTGTGCGGTGACCACGAGGCCGGCCATCATCCGGGCCGGGGCGACCAGCGCGGCGATGTAGCTGGTGAAGGCGACGAAGACGCCCACGGTCAGCTCGCCGGCCAGGGCCAGTGCCCCGCCGAGCGCGAACACGCCCAACTGGCCCACCACCGGGAGCGCCGACAGCGTCGGCGTCAGCGTCGCCGTGAGCCGGGCGGCCCGCAGGCGTTCGCCGTAGAGCCGCTCGGCCGCCCCGCGGAGCCGCCGTGTCTCTCGGTCCTCCTGGCCGAAGCCCTTCACCACGCGGACGCCGGTGACGGCCTCCTCGACGTGCTGCGCGACCTCGGCCGCCCGCTGTTGGGCCGCCCACGTCGCCGGGAAGAGCCGCCGCCGCATGAGCACCGTGAAGCCGAGCGCGACCGGCACCGTCACGAGGGCGATCACGGTCAGCAGCGGCGAGAGGGAGAACATGATCGCGAGGGAGACGAGGACGGCGGCGCTCGTCCCGAGGGTGTAGGGCACGATCCCGAGCAGGCCCTGCACCTGCTGCAGGTCGGAGTTGGCGCGGGAGACGACCTGCCCGGTACGCAGGACGTCCTGCTTCGGCCCGTCCAGCACCGCGATCGACCCGAACACCCGGCGTCGCAGGTCGTGCTGGACGGTGAGCGAGAGCTTCCCCCCGAGGTAGCGGCGCAGGAACGCGGCCCTGAAGGACACCGCCGCCAGGGCGACGAGGGCGCCGACGAGCAGACCGAGGCCTTCGGTGGACCCGGCGACCGCGCGGTCCAGGGCGATCGCCACGAGCAGCGGTGTGAGCGCCGTGAGGCTGACGCCGAGGACCGAGGAGGCCACGGCGGCGACGGTCAGCCCCCGATGGCGCCAGCAGTCCGCGGCCAGGCGGCGGATCCACCCGCGGGGAAGGGAGGCGCGGGCGCAGGGCACGACTCCCAGGCTAGGTCGGGCCCCCGACACCGTGCCCGTCGGCGAGGCGGCGCGGCGCGGCGCGTGACCTGATCGACGTCCCGTGGTGGAATACCGGTCTGTCGACGCGGCTGACTCCCCGCGTTGCCCGCGGTCCCCCCGGCGAGTCCGGGCGCGCCGACGTCCGCCGCTGGCACGGGGGCAGGGCGAGGGTCACGCGCGTCTCCCGAAGGACCCGCACGATCGCCGACGAGGTCGCCGGCGGTCACCACGAGGTGCGGGTCGACACCACCGACCGCTGGTCGCGGCGTCTGCACGCCGACGCCCACCTCAAGGTCTGGCTCATCGGCTGGGCCCCGGCGCAGGCCGCCGAGCTGCACGACCACGGCGGCTCCCTCGGCGCCCTCGCCGTCGCCCGCGGCGAGCTCGCGGAGTGGCACTGGAGCGCCGCTCGCCCCGACGACCACGTCGCGGCGCCCGAGGAGCTCGGCGTCCGCGGGCCCGGGCTGCGACGCCGCGTGCTGGGCGCCGGGCGGGGCGCGGTGTTCGGGCTCGGGCACGTGCACGACGTCGCCAACCGCGGCGTCGAGCCCGCGGTCAGCGTCCACGCCTACTCGCCGCCGTTGTCGGCGATGTCGTACTACGGGGTCTCCCGCGGCGTGCTACGCCGGACGCGCTCGGAGCTCGTCGCGCCGGGGCAGCCCCCGAGATGAGCCGCGTCCAGGAGGTCCTCGACGCCGCCCGCGCGCGCCTGCGGCGACTGTCCGCGCCCGAGGCGGCGGACGCGGTCGCGCGGGGGGCCCGGCTGGTCGACATCCGGCCCGGCTGGCAGCGCCTCGACGAGGGGACGATCCCGGGCGCGCTCCTCATCGAGCGCAACGACCTCGAGTGGCGGCTCGATCCCACGGGCGAGGCCCGGATCCCCGAGGCCACCGGCGAGGACGTCGGGTGGATCGTCGTGTGCTCCGAGGGCTACACGTCCAGCCTCGCCGCCGCGGCGCTGCAGGACCTCGGGCCGCACCGGGCCACCGACGTCGTCGGTGGTTTCCACGCGTGGGCCGCGGCGGGACTGCCGACCACCCCGGGCTCCGACGAGCGGCCCGGGTACGCCCGCCGCGCCGGCTGATCGTCCCCGGACGATGGGCCGTCCTGAGACCTGCCGCTTCCGCCGCGGCGGCGTCGGGGCGATGATCGGTCCTGTGGACTCTCCGGAGACGTGGATCACCCCCCTGACGCCGCTCGCGTTCCTGCGCCGCTCGGCCGGGGTCTATCCCGAGAAGACCGCGATCGTGCACGGGGCGTCGCGCTGGACCTACGCCGAGTTCGCCGCCGACGCCCAGCGCCTCGCGCGGGGCCTGCGGGCGTCGGGGATCGGGCCCGGCGACCGGGTCGCGGCGCTGCTGCCCAACGTGCCCGCGATGCTCGTCGCCCACTTCGGCGTCCCGTTGGCCGGGGCGGTGCTCGTTGCGGTGAACACGCGGCTCGCGTCGGAGGAGGTCCGCTACATCCTCGACCACTCCGGGGCGACGCTCCTCGTCGTCGACTCGGCACTGTCGGCGACGGTGGCTCCGCTGCGCTGCGCGTCCCACTCGACGGGTCCGGCTCCGCTGCTCAGCGCGTCCCACTCGACGGGTCCGGCTCCGCTGCGCTGCGCGTCCCACTCGACGGGTCCGGCTCCGCTGCGCTGCGCGTCCCTCCGGGAGGTCGTCACGCTCGTCGACCCGGAGGGACCGGACGCGGGGACGACCCCCGACGGTCCGAGCTGGGAGGACCTCCTCGCCCGCGGCGAGGAAGGGGAGCACGCCGGCGGGGCGGACCTGCCCTGGGAGGTCGACGACGAGCGCTCGACGATCACCATCAACTACACCTCGGGCACGACGGGGCGACCCAAGGGCGTCCAATACCACCATCGCGGCGCATACCTGAACGCCCTCGGCGAGATCGTCCACTCCGAACACGACCCGTCGTCGGTGTACCTGTGGACGCTGCCGATGTTCCACTGCAACGGCTGGTGCACGCCGTGGGGGATCACCGCGGTCGGCGGGACGCACGTGTGCCTGCGCGAGGTGCGGGGCGACGCGATCTGGGGCCTCATCGGCGAGCACCGCGTCACCCACCTCAACGGGGCGCCGACGGTCGTGACGACGATCATGAACGCTGCACAGGCCCGGACGCTGGACTACGCGCTCGTCGTCACCACCGCCGGTGCGCCCCCGAGCCCGACGACCATCCTCGAGATGGAGCGGATGGGGTTCCGCATCGTGCACGTGTACGGCCTCACCGAGACGTACGGGCCGTACACGGTCTGCCAGTGGCAGGACGCGTGGGCCGACCTCGAGCCCACCGAGCGCGCGCGGCTCCAGGCGCGGCAGGGCGTCGGGATGATCCAGGCCGACCCGTGCGCGTGGTGGAGGTGGTCGAGGAGGAGGCGTCGGGCCCGGACGTCGAGCTCGTCGACGTCCCTGCGGACGGGGTGACGATGGGGGAGATCGTCATGCGGGGCAACAACGTCATGTCGGGCTACTACCGCGACGCCGAGGCGACGGCCCGCGCCTTCGCCGGCGGTTGGTACCACTCCGGCGACCTCGGCGTGATGCACCCCGACGGCTACGTCGAGCTCCGCGACCGCGCGAAGGACGTGATCATCTCGGGTGGGGAGAACATCTCGACCGTGGAGGTCGAGCAGGCCGTGCTCAGCCACCCGGCGGTGCTCGAGGCGGCCGTCGTCGGCGTCCCCGACGAGCGGTGGGGTGAGCGTCCGAAGGCGTTCGTCGTGCTGCGGGAGGGCGAGGAGACCGGCGAGGAGGAGATCCTGGAGCACGTGCGCGGCCTCATCGCCCGGTACAAGTGCCCGCGCGAGGTGGGGTTCGTCGACGAGCTGCCCAAGACGTCCACCGGGAAGATCCAGAAGTTCGAGCTCCGCGACAAGGAGTGGACCGGGCACGAGGGGCGTATCCGCGGCTGATCGCCGGGGTCCGACGACCCAGGCATGGCGGGCCCCGGGCCGGGGAACGCTCCTCGGAACGTGCAGGATCGTGCCGGTACCGCAGCAGTCCCGAGGAGCGAGTCACGTGAGCGAGCAGTCCATGGAGCAGCCGGACGTCGTCGAGAACGAGAGCGGAGCCCTCGACTCGGAGCCCTCCGTGGTCACCGACGAGGACCGCCTGGGTGCCGACCCGCTCGAGGACGGCATGGACCCCCCCGAGGACTGGAGCCGCGACATCCGGTTCGGCGGGACGCGGGAGAGCGAGCAGACCGACACGCTCACCGAACGGATCCCACAGGAGGAGCCCGATGTGGGCGCGGGCGAGCTCGACGAACTGCCGGGCCGTCCGGTGGCCGCCACCCCGGCGATGGAGCTCGACGAGTCCGTCGACGACCCGGTGCACGCGGTCGACGGCGTCGACGGCGTCGGGGGCGAGGTCGAGCTGGGCGCCGAGTCTGCGGCCCTGCACGTGGAGCAGGAACGCTGAGCACGCTCACGGCCCGACTGCGCGGCGGGCGGGTCCTCGTCCTCGCGGGGGCGCTCGCGCTGGTGGTGCTCCTGCTCGCCGTGGGTGCCCTCCTGGGCGGATGGCGCCCGTTCTCGACCGAACCCGCCGTGCTGACGTTCGGGGCGAACGGGGACATGGCGCGCTTCGTCCTCTTCGAGGGGCAGTGCGCCAGCGGGAAGCTCGGGGCGTCGGGGGGGTTCGGGCCCGAGAACGATTCGCCGTGCGGGGAGCCCCACGACGTCGAGGTGGTGGGCAGCCGCGCACCCCTCGACGAGGGCCGGGAGGTGAGCTATCCCGGCGAGGACGCGATGGCCCGTTTCGGGCGGGCCTACTGCGCGATCGTGCTCGACTCGGCGGTCGTCGCCGACGCCGCGGGCGGGGCGTCGAAGGACGACCTCGAGGTCACCGCGGTGATCCCCACCCAGGCTGCGTTCGACTCCCCCCGCACGGCCGACGCGTCGTCGTCGGGCGCCCGCCAGGTGGCCTGCGTGATCACCCGATCGGACGGCCGGCAGCTCGGCGATCGGTTCAGCGTCATCTGAGCGTCTTGTCCCGCTCCGGTGTGGCGCGCATCATGCCGCGATGGCCACCGATGTCCCGACCACACCCGCCGGCCGCCGGCGACTGAAGCAGCGCGCGGTCGCCGCCAGCACCGTCGGCACCACGATCGAGTGGTACGACTTCTTCCTCTACAACACCGCGTCCGCATTGGTGTTCGGCCCGCTGTTCTTCAACTCGTCCGGTGCGGGCGGGGTCCTGCTGGCGTTCAGCACCCAGTTCGTCGGGTTCATCGCCCGGCCTTTCGGGGCGGCGATCTTCGGCCACTACGGCGACCGGATCGGCCGCAAGTACAGCCTGGTGGCGACGCTGCTGCTCATGGGCGGCGCGACGGTCCTCATCGGTTTGCTGCCGACCTACGCGACGATCGGGGTCTGGGCGCCGATCCTGCTGACCCTGCTGCGGATCGTGCAGGGCATCGGGGTGGGCGGCGAGTGGGGCGGCTCGGTGCTCATGGCCATGGAGTGGGGCAACCGGCGCCAGCGCGGGCTGATGGCGTCGTGGCCGCAGGTCGGGGTGCCGCTCGGGCTGGCCTCGGGGACCGCGGTCGTCTACTTCTTCGCGGGCGAGGGCTTCCTGGCCGGGGGCTGGCGGGTGCCCTTCCTGGCCAGTGCCGTGCTCATCGTGATCGGGCTCTACGTGCGGCTCAAGGTGCTCGAGAGCCCGGCGTTCGCGCAGGTGAAGAGCCGCGGCGCGGTGGCCAAGCTGCCGCTGGTCGAGACGCTGCGCACCCAGTGGGCCGACGTCCTGCGCGCCCTGCTGGTGCGCACCGCCGAGCAGGCGCCCTTCTACATCTTCACGTCGTTCGTGCTGGTCTACGGCGTGCAGCAGCTGAAGCTGCCGCGGGCGGATCTGCTGCTGTACCTCATCGTCGGGGCCGGGATCGGGCTGATCAGCGTGCCCTTCTTCGGCTGGTTGTCCGACGTCCTGGGTCGGCGCCTGGTCTACGGCGCCGGGATCGTCCTCACGGCGCTGTACGCCTTCCCGTACTTCGGCCTGCTCAACACCCGCTCCGGGGTGCTCGTCCTGCTCGGCGTCGCGCTCGGACTCGTCTTCCACGACATGATGTATGGCCCGCAGGCGGCGCTGATCTCCGAGACCTTCGGCACCGGGATCCGCTACACCGGGGCGGGGCTGGGCTATCAGCTCGCGTCGATCACCGCGGGCGGCCCGGCGCCGCTCATCGCGACGTTCATCCTGAGCCGCACCGGCTCGACGACCGGGATCTCGCTCTACATCCTCGGGTGTTGTGTGGTGTCCCTGGCAGCGCTGATGTTCATGCACCCGCGACCGCCCGACGCCGACGACTACGACTCCGCCTCCGAGGACGACGCCCCGGCGGACACCGTCGCCACCGCTGCGCGGGCGGGCTGAGTCGGCCGGGCAGCACGGTCGGTGATGCCGATCCGCCCGCTCACGCCGTCCGCGCTGCTCGACGAGCTCGCCGAGGTGGTGTCGGCGCTCGCGGGGCGCGTACGGGTGCTCGTCGACGGGGCGCCCGCGGCGTCGCCGGACATCCTCGCCGATGGGCTGGTCGACCGGTTGCGCGCGCGGTGCCGGCCGGTGGTGCGGGTCTCGGCGTGGGAGTTCCTGCGGCCCGCGTCGGTGCGCCTCGAGCGGGGCCGGGAGGACCCGGACGCGTTCGTTCTACGACGCCTGGCTCGACGAGGGCGCGCTGGTGCGCGAGGTGCTCGCGCCGGCGGGGTCGGGGGGACCGGTCCTCCCGAAGCTGTGGGACGCCACCACCGACCGCGCCCACCGCGCCGACCGGGTCGACCTGCCCACCACCGGCGTCGTGATCGTCGACGGTCCCCTGCTCCTCGGGCGCGGTCTGCCCGCCGAACTCGCCGTGCACCTCGCGATGTCCGAGGGCGCGCTGCGGCGTCGTACCCCCGAGACCGAGGTGTGGACGCTGCCCGCCTACGCCCGCTACGTCGAGGAGGTCGACCCGGTCGCCGTCGCCGACCTCGTGATCCGCGCCGACCACCCGGCCCGCCCGGCGTTGCAGAGCTGACCTCCGTGGACTCCACACCCAAGAACGGTGGCGCAGTGAGCGGGAGCTGGGCGCATGCGGTCGAGGATCTGTGGATGCGCCTCGGCGGGGACCCGGCCGCGGGCGCGGTGACCTGGCGCGGCACCTCGACCGGTCTCCGCTCGCCGCTGCCGGTGGACGCGCTGGCCGTGGGCGCCGTGAGCGTCGCCGGGAGGGCGGGCGCGCGCCTCGCCGGCGCCGACCCGGGGGAGGTCGTCGTCGACGCTTCCCGGGTCGGCAGCTCCTTCCGCGCGGACCAGCTGCTGCGGCTCGGTGGGGAGAACCCGGGCGGGTTCGCGCCGCTCTCGGGCTTCTGGCGCACGGCCGACGGTTGGGTCCGGACCCACGCGAACTACGCGTGGCACCGCGATGCCCTGGTGCGCGCGCTGGGCACCGAGGACGTCGACGGTGTGGCCGGCGCCCTCGCCGAGAGAAGCGCGCAGGACGTCGAGGACGCGGTGACCGCCGCCGGCGGCATCGCCGTGGCCGTCCGCACCCGCGAGGAGTGGACCCGGCACCCGCAGGGCGCGTCCGTCGCCGCCGAACCCCTGGTCACGGTGCGCCACACCGAGCGGCCCGGCGCCGCGCCGCCGACGCGTCCCCGCGTTCTCGACCTCACCCGCGTCATCGCCGGCCCGGTGGCGACGCGGACCCTGGCGCTGCTCGGCGCCGACGTCCTGCGCCTCGACCCGCCACAGCGGCCCGAGATCGCCGCCCAGCACGTCGACACCGGGATCGGGAAGCGCACCGCGGTCCTCGACGCCGTCGCCGACCGCGCCCGCCTCGACGACCTGGTCGAGGCCGCGGACGTCGTCGTCCTCGGCTACCGGCCCGGCGCGCTCGACCGCCTCGGGCTCGACCCCGACAGGCTGCTCGCGCGGCGGCCCGACCTCGTCGTCGTCCGCCTCGACTCGTGGGGGTGGACGGGGCCGTGGGCGCAGCGGCGCGGGTTCGACAGCATCGTTCAGGCGGCGTGCGGGATCGCCCGGACCCACGCTCCGCACGGACGTCCGGGTGCCCTGCCCGCGCAGGCCCTCGACCACGCCACCGGCTACCTCGCCGCCGCGTCGGCGCTCCTGGGCCTGGCCGAGCGGCCGGCGCGTGGCGGTTCGGTCCGTGAGCTCGCGCTGGCCCGCACCGCAGAGTGGCTGTACCGCTTCTCCCGCTTCTCCCGCTTCTCCGGCTTCTCCGGCGACGGGAGGGTCCCGCCCGTCGAGTCACTCATCCAGCGCCTCGGCGACGCCGAGCTGCCGCCACCGGCCCTGACCCCCGCGGCCGGTCCGGACCACTGGATCGCCCCCGCCCACGAGCTGGGCTCCGACGCCGCCCAGTGGCTGCCCGGCTAGCGTGGCGTCCGTGGTGGTTCGCGACGCTCCGGTGATCTCCCGACGCGAGCACGACGTGCGCCCGCGGCGGGTCGAGGTCGACGGCGTCGAGGACCGCACGCCACGGATGCGCCGCGTCACCCTCGTCGGCGACCTCGCCGACCTGCCCGTGGAAGGGCCCACCGACCATCTCAAGGTGTTCTTCCCGCTCGTGACCGGGGCCGAGCCACCCGAGCCGGAGATCGGCCCGCGGGGTCTTCTGACGCCGGCTCCGGGAACGCCCCGGCCCTACCGCGAGTACACCGTCCGCCGCCACGACGGCGACCGACTCGTGATCGATGTCCTCCGCCACGGGGACGGCCTGGCCGGACGCTGGATCGAGGACCCGCGGGGTGCGTTGTGGCTGCTGGGCCCGCGCTCGAGCGCCGTCGTCGAGCCGCGCGACTGGTACCTGCTCGGCGGCGACGAGACGGCGCTGCCCGCCCTCGCGCGCTGGCTCGAGGTCCTCCCGGCCGGGAGGGTGACCCTGCTGGCCGAGGTCGCCGACGCCGCCGAGCAGCGTTACCTGCCTCCCGACGCCGACGTGCGGTGGTTGCACCGCGATGGTGCCGCCCCGGGGACGACGACGCTGCTCGGGGACGCCGTCGCGGGATTCGTCCCGCCGGCGGGGCAGGGATTCTGCTGGATGGGCGCGGAGGCGAGCGTCCTGCGTCCGGTGCGGCGCCACCTGCGCGACGTCCTGCCCGCGACGTGCGTCGACCTCGACGGCTACTGGCGTCGCGGTGTCGCCGGGACCGGACTGGGCTGAGGACCGCGCCCGTCGCCGCCAGGCCGCGCTCGACCACGTCCACGAGCGAACGGCACGTTCGTTCCGCACTATGCGCGCGAACGGGCCGTTCGCATCGCGCGCCGCAGCCAGAGCAGCCCGAGGATCGGCAACACCACCGGCACGAACCCGTAGCCGACGCCGAAGTCCGACCACACCGTCGGGTCTGGAAAATCCTGCGGGCGCAGCAACGAGAGCGTGCCGACCCCGAGGACGCCGACCAGCTCGATCACCACCGCCACCCGCGCGACCCGGACCGACGCCGGCGTCGCCCGGCCGATCGCGACCGCGGCGAGGAGGTACACAGCCGCCGCGAACGCCGAGAGCAGGTACGCCTCCGGCGCCCGCTCGAACTGCGTGGCGATCTGGTACAGCGCCCGCGCGCCGGCGGAGATGGCGAAGACCACGTAGACCACGAGCAGGACCCGCCCGGGCCCCCGGTTGATGGCACGCGGTTCAGCCACGGGTCGCCTCCCACACCTGCTGGGTGCGCAGGATCAACACGGCCAGGGTGACCCCGGCGATGGCCAGCACGATCGAGCCGTAGCGGGTCCGCTCGCCGTGGGCGAGCGCCGCCCCGATGGGCAGCGCCACGACCGTCGCGATGAGGTACCCGACGATCTCCGTGACGGCCGCGCCCGAGCGGCCGCCGGTCACGATGAGCAGCACGAGGGCGAGCAGCGCCTGCGCGAGGGCCGCGACCTCGAGGCCCACCACGCCGAGCCGGTGACGCACCGTCGGCGCCTGCCCCACCACCGCCGACACCGCGCACCACAGCGCCCACGCCAGCGACAGGGCCTCGAGCGTCGCCGACACCGGAACGATCACGTTGCCATTGTGGCGCCCCGAGGGCGTGAGCTCGCGCCGCGTTGGGAACGGGGACCGTCGTGCGCAGCACACAGCAGCTCGACCGGGCCCTCCGCGACCTCGACGGCGCGAGCTACGCCCGCTACCGGTCCCTGACCGGACCCTGGGGCGAGGGCGGCGTCACCGTCGAGATCCTGCGGGTGCAGGCCGACCCGTTCGCCCCGCCGAGCCGGGTGCGCCTGACGGTGACCGACGCCGGGATCCCCGACGCCGTGCGCGCCACCCCGACCCGTCGCCGCGCGCTGGCCACGCACCTGCTGCGCGGTCTGCGACGGGCCCTGTACGACACCGGGTGCCACGTCGACGCCGGCGGCCAGCAGGTCCTCGAGCGCAGCGCTGGGCGCGTCGACGCCGAGGACACGGTCGTCGTCGACCTCGCGGTGCCCCTGCCCGGACCGCGCCGGCGCATCTTCGGCCAGGAGGCCGCGACCCTGCTCGCGCGGACCGTCCCCGACGCCGCGGGCGCCCTCACCTGGGCGGGGACCGACGCCCTCGCGGCCCACCGGGTGGTCGAGAGCGTCGAGGACGCCGTCGCGCTGCGCGACGCCCTCCTCGCCCGCGACCTCGTGGCCTTCGTCGCCGACGGGGCGGTTCTGCCGCGCCGCACGGGCGTCGACGACCGCCCGATGAGCGGCGCGACGCCGTTCACCTCCCCGGACCGGATGCGCGTCACGATCTCGACGCCGAACTCCGGCGAGGTCACGGGCATGGGTGTGCCCGCCGGGGTCACGGTGATCGTCGGCGGTGGCTACCACGGCAAGTCCACGCTGCTGCGCGCGCTCGGCGCGGGGGTGTGGGACCACCTGCCCGACGACGGGCGCGAGCGCGTGGTCACCCGCCGCGACGCGGTGTCCGTGCGGGCCGAGGACGGGCGCGCGGTGACCCGCGTGGACGTCTCCGCGTTCGTCGCGCACCTGCCGAGCGGCGCCGCGACCGACGACTTCACCACCGCCGACGCCTCGGGATCGACGAGCCAGGCCGCGTCGATCGTGGAGTCCGTCGAGGCCGGGGCGCACGTCCTGCTCGTCGACGAGGACACCTCGGCGACCAACCTCATGGTCCGCGACGGTCGGATGCAGCGCCTCGTCCCCGCCGAGCCGCTGGTCCCGTTCGTCGAGCGGGTCCGACCGCTGCACCGGGAGCACGGGGTGTCGACGGTGCTGGTCACGGGCGGGTCGGGTGACTACCTCGACGTCGCCGACACGGTGGTCATGATGGAGCGCTGGGTCGCCTCCGAGGTCACCGCTCGGGCGCAGGCGATCGCCGCGGAGTCGGCCACCCGCGTGGTCGAGCACACCGGGTTCCCGACGGTGACCGCCCGCGTCGTCGATCCCGCCTCGCTCGACCCGATGGGCGCGCGCGGTAAGCGGCGCGTCACCGCCCGCGACCAGGTCACCGGGGCCACGCTGACCTTCGGCGAGGACGACATCGACCTCTCCGCCGTCGGGCAGCTTGTCGACCGCGCGCACGTCCTCGGCGTCGGGCGGGCGCTCGCGCTGTTCGGGGACGGCGTGCTCGAGGGCACGATCACCCTGGCCGAGGGTCTCGACCTCCTCGAGGCCGAGCTCACCGACCGGGGCGCCGCCGCGCTCACCGGCGGGCGCAGCGAGGACCTCGCCGTCCCCCGACGCCACGAGATCGCCGCCGCCCTCAACCGCCTCCGGTCCCTGCGCGTGGCGGCGCTGCGGCGCCCATCCGCCGGAACGTCGGGGTGACGCCGGCGACCGCGACCGCCCACGGGGCGAGGCCGTCGAAGGCGAGGACACCGCTGCTCGTGTGCGCGAGGAGCCGGTCGAGAAGCTCGTGGACCTCGCGCCGGTGAGATAGGGGCGCACGCCCTCGGCCACGGCGAGCGTGGGGCGGTCGGGATCGGTGGTCGCCTGGGCGCCGCGCAGGTCGATCGGGTCACCGTCCATCAGATCCGCGCGCCCTCGCGCCACAGCTCGAGCACCGCGTCCTCCCCCTCGACGACGACGGTCGACCACGGCGCGCGGTTCCACAGGACGGCGTGCACCGCGGCGGCCGGGCCGCGCAGGCGCACGTCGGGCGCCGGCCCCGCCGCGTCGCCCCCCGACCCGGAGCCGGCGGCGACGCCCGCGGACACCTCGAGACCGTCCGGACCCGTCCGCGCCGTCCAGCTCGGCCCGTCGTCGCAGGTCACGACAATGGTGCGGGGCGGGTCGGACCGCAGGCCACCCCGGCGTCGGGTCCGGACGGGCAGGAACTCGAGGAGCTCGGCGATGCCGTCGACCGCGGTGTCGGGCTCCACCCGCCCGAGGACTCCGTCCGCGGCGAGCTCCACGTCGAGGCGGTGCACCAGTGTCTCGTGTGCCTGCCGGCGCGCCCAGAACTGCCGCGGCGGCAGACCGGGCAGGATCGTGACGCACGACAGCGTCGGCTCCGCGCGGGCGAGGGTGTCGGCCAGGGCCTCGACACCGTCGCCGAGCCACTCGGCCAGGCCGTCGTCCGGCGGTGCCTCGCCCAGCGCGGCCCGTTCCTCGCGCGACGGGAACTCGTCCCGGGCCTCGCCGACGATCATCGTCGCCCACCGATGGGTCTCCCCGAGATGCGCGGCGAGGTCGCGTACCGTCCAGCCCGGGCAGGCCGGGACGGGGGTCTCCCAGCCGGCGCGGCGGGCCGTCGCGGGGAGCGAGCGGCCCTCGGACAGCAGCGTGGTGAGGTGTTCGGCGAACTCCATGGCGCCACTGTCGCATCGGGTCCCCGGCTTGACCCCGGGTGCCGGCTCCGCGACGGTCACCCGATGGCAGCCGAGCCCGACGAGATCCGCGACGGCGTGCCACTCACGCACCTGGACCAGCCGGTGTTCGGTGGCGAGAGCGTCACCAAGCGCCGGCTCGTCGACTACCTCGACGCCGTCGCCGATCGGATCGTGCCCGCACTCGCGGGGCGGCCGTTGTCGGTCGTCCGCGCGCGCGGCGATCAACGGTTCATGCAGAAGAACGTGCCCAAGGGCGCTCCCGAGTGGCTCCGGACGGTGACGTTCTGGTCCGACTCGTCGCAGCGCGACGTGCACTACGCCCTCTGCGACGACCGGGCCACGCTGCTGTGGTTCGCCAACCAACGCGCTATCGAGTACCACGTGCCCCTGACCCTCGCCGACGCCCCGAGAACCCCGACCGACCTCGTCCTCGACCTCGACCCGCCCGAGGGCGGTGACTTCCGCACCGTCGCCGACGCCGCGCGCCTGGTCCGGACCGTGCTCGACGAGGTGGGCCTGCGGGCGGCGGTGAAGACCAGCGGGGCGAAGGGGCTGCACGTGGTGACGCCGCTGCTCTCGCACTCCTTCGACGACGTCGCCGCCGCGACGCGTGCGGTCGCATCCCGCGCCGAGCGCCTCGACCCCGATCTGGCGACGACCGCCTACATCCGCGCCGACCGCGACGGGAAGGTCTTCCTCGACTCCACCCGCGCCGGCGGCGCGACCGTCGTCTCCGTCTACAGCCCGCGGGTGCGCCCGGGGCTGCCGGTGTCGTTCCCGGTCGGCTGGGACGAGCTCGATGCCGTGGTGCCCTCGCGGATCACCGTCGCCACCGCGCTCGAGCGCCTCGGTGCCGCCGACCCCTGGCGCGACTCGCTCCCCGAACCGGCGACGCTGCCCGCCGACCTCGTCGCCGAGGGGCGCACCATTCCCGTCGCCCGGGTGGCCGCAATGCACGAGGGAAAGCGACGCAAGCGCACGGGACGGTCCACGGAGTCGTAGCGGGACGCGGTCGCCGGCATCAGGCCTTCCGGACCAACAGGAGCCGACGCCGGAGGTCCAGGGCGACCGCCACCAGCAGCGTGAACCCGGAGCCGATGCCGGTGATCCAGGAGATCGCTGGCGGCGAGAGCGACGACCTCGGCGGCCACGACGATCCCGTAGCGCCGCCCGCCCATGACCGTCGGCAGCCTGAGGGCGGCCCGCTCCGGACGTCGCGCGTAGACGACGAGCAGGACCAGGTCCACCGCGGTCGCCGCGACGCCGACGACGAGGACGATCGCCGGCCACGGGGACCCCAGGGCCCCCGGTTGGCCACCAGGAAGACGAGGCCGAAGGCGATCCCGATGAGCGCGGGGAGGAGCTCGGAGGTGCCCGGATCCACGCGTTGTCGTCGCACGGGTCCCGAGCCCGCCACCGATGACCCGGGGCGCGAGCGGGTGCGGCTCCTCGTGACCCCGAGTCGCTCGCGGTCCTCGACACCCGGCGGACGATGTGGGCATGGATGAGCGTGAGGAGGTGGGGCGGCGCTACGGCGAGCACCTGACCGATCCCGACCTGCTGGCCCTCGCCGGGGATCGCGCGGACCAGGTCCCGGTGCTGCGTCGACACCCCGCCCTGGTGCTGGACCTGCTCGACCGGCCCGCCGTCACCGACGCCGTGCTCGCGGCCGACCGGGACGAGCCCGGCCGCTTCCGGTACGTGTCGCCGTTCCTGGTGTTCGCCGCGGCCGTGCACCGGGCCGGCAACGCGCTGGTGGGTCGGACCCACGTCCTCGACCGCACGGCGGCCCGCTCCCGCCTGCCCGTCTTCGACGGGCCGGTGCTGGCGGCGTTCGCCGCCGCGCCCGCGCACCGGTTCTTCCTGGCCGAACTGCTCGCCTCCTACGCTCGGCTGGCCTCGGGGGTGACGTGGCGGCGCGGTGAACGCGGCTGGGAGCGGCAACGGTGGGACGAGCTCGACCTGCCCCGGCTGGCGGCCCGGCTCGAGTCCCTGCCGTCCGAGGAGCAGCCGGGCGTGTGGCGGCGCATCGGCGACGGCGCCCTGTTCCTGGCCGGCGTGTTCCCCGAGTACGCCGAGCGGACCTTCGGCGGTACGGCCACCGCCCAGCTGCAGCGCGTCGCCGGCGAGCGGCTCGCCGTCGAGGGTCCGGTCGGGGAACTGCTCGAGCAGCTGGCCGGGCGCGCCTACGGCCGGGCCGGGTCCTCGGTGCCGCCCGGAGTGGTGGAGGCGCCGCACGCGGCGCGGCGGGTGCTCACGATCGTCGCCGACCGGTACCTGTACCCGTAGTCCGGCCCCGCGGAGCGGTGAGCTGCTCGCCGGCCGTGGTGCGGTTCGCCGACGAGAACTATCCCGCGCGGACAACGATCGGCGGCACTTTTGTCTACCGACCCCATCGGCTACCAACGTGATGCGCGGCAGTGTGACGTGGGCGACGTCACGACGCGGGGGCCGCTCCGGCCGGGCTCGCGCAGCTGGCAGCACCCCATCAGTTCAAGGAGGAACGGCATGGCCGATGTCCTGGCCGAGGGCTACAACGTCTTCGACACCAGCAAGTCCCCGAGCGGGACGGTGAAGTACCTGTCCGCGCCCAGTGACGTGATCAGCCTGATCCAGTCCGGGAAGCTCCAGGAACACATCCTGCTCGTCCAGGGCGGCACGACGACGTTCCTCGCTCCCGCGTTGAGCATGGGCGCGATCGGGGTGATCACGATGTCCGGTGCCCCGGAGTCGCACCTGGGGATCCTCTCGCGCGAGTTCCAGACCCCTTGTGTCATGACCGCGCACCTCACCAGCAGCGACTCGCGCTACGTCGTCGGCAGCACTCCGGAGTCGCATTTCGAGGAGATCGCGAAGGAGCTCGACGGCCGGCAGGTGCGGCTGGACTGCTCGGACCACGAGACCGGCCGGGTCGTCGCGCTGTAGAGCGCCCGGCCCACGGACACCCCAGCGACATCCGACAGGGAGCACCCAGTGACGACCACCGAAGGTAAGCGCGCCACCTACAAGCAGCGCTACGAGGAGCAGGACGACGGCCTGCGCTTCCAGGAGCTGACCTACACCGGCAACTTCGTCGGCATGGAACCCGTCACCGACGGGATTCTCGGCGACAAGATGATGAAGTCGCGCGCCACCAGCGGCGTCCTGGAGAAGGTCTCCACCGACGACGTGCTGCGCGACCAGTTCACGATCCCCGAAGCTCAACGACCTCAACAACTACCTGGCGTGGAACATCTGGGACGTGCTCGTCATGCGGGCCACCGAGGGTGTCTCGGGCATGATCCCGCGGCAGGAGTACGAGATCCTGGCCTTCATGCACGAGTTCTACCGATGGCCCGAGCTCCTGGCGATGACCACCGCGGAGGTCGGCGGCGCCCAGGGGATCATGGACATCGGGGCCACCGCCCGGCGCGAGATCGGCACGAAGGTCAATGCCGTGCACGACTGGTGCATCGGTGCGGTCGGGTTCGGGATGGGACGCTGCGGGCTCCTCGCCCTCGAGGCCATCAAGCCCGACGAGTACATCGAGGAGAGCAACGAAATCCTGAAGTTCATGCAGCGAGTGCTGTGGGGCAAGCGTCAGGACGGCTACATCCTCAACTCCCAGGACCGGTACCGCTGCCGCATCCACGAGCAGGACTTCATCGACTCGATCGTGAACCAGGTCGAGCCCCTGGAACCCGACAGCCCGAAGCACGGGAAATTCACGCAGTTCAACGCGGCGGCGGAGCTGCTCGCGTTCCTCGACCACTACGACTGCCGTCTCGGCCTCGGCGACACCGGCCCGTACGAGCTGCCCGACGGCCGGCTGCTCATCCTCCGTGACCTCTTCGTCAACGAGGAGATATTCCACTGGAGTGACGTGTGCGAGGAGGCCGGACTCCCGCACTCCTACACGCTGGCGCTCATCATCGACCCCGAGAAGATGGGTCTCAACGAGATCCGGGTCAACGACATCTCCACGACGTTCACCCGGCCGAAGAACTACCTGCAGGCCGTGGTCGGGGGTGCGGTGTTCGCCCGCGAGAAGTGGAACACGCCGATGGGGGAGGTCTACCCCATCAAGATCGACGATCTGGGTGAGCACCTCGGGCGGGTGCAGACCGCCACCCTGAAGCTCTACACCAAGACCTCGAAGATGTGCCGCCGCGACCTGATCTGGAACGGCCAGTACGTCTACTACATCGACATGATCCTCCCGCACATGCGGCTGGCCGGGACCTACGAGAAGGCCTGCCGCGATTACGACCTGTGGGAGATCGACCAACGGGTGGCGAACTACTACTACGACATCACCAAGCGGGGATTCGCCCAGGAGACCGTACCCAGCAAGATCTTCTCCGGGGCCGGGTACCTGCCGTTCCCGGAGGGTGCGAGCCCCCGCCGGTCGAAGTACCGCTGGCTGTAGGGACCGCCGCTCGTCCTCCTGCCGATCCCGGGCGGCGCCCTGCCCGCCGCGCCGCCCGGGTCCTCACCGAAGGACCTCCATGACCTCGCCCGCCCTCGCCAAACCCGACTACGACGTCCTCAACGTCGTCGCCCTGAAGAAGATGGCGACCGCTCCGACGGTCGCTCAGGTCACCGGCCACGATCAGGCTGCGGTCGAGCGCGTACTGGGCGCACTCGCCGACCGGGGACTGGTCGTCGTCACCGGCGGCGCCGCACTACCCACCGACGACGCCGAACCCGCATTGTCCGCTGCGGCAGACGACCACTACGCCGGCGTCCGCGCCGACGATGCAGTCGGCGAGCTCGTCGAGAAGTTCGAGACCGTCAATTCGCAGTTCCTCACCGCCATGTCGTCCTGGCAGCAGGTCGATGTCGGAGGCCGGAAGGTCACCAACACCCACGCCGATTCCGCCTACGACGAGAAGATCATCGGACGCCTGGAGAAGCTCACCCAGCGGCTGAATCCCCTGCTGGACGCCCTGGCGGCCCACGACCCCAGGTTCGGTGTGTACCGGCGCCGTTTCGACGCCGCGATGGCGGGTGTGGACGCGGGACGTCACGGGCTCGTGGCCTCCCCGACCGAGGATTCGGTGCACAACATCTGGTTCGAGTTCCACGAGGACCTCCTGCGCACGCTCGGCCGGGAACGCACGGAATGAGCGGCGGAGGGCAGTCGCCCGTCCCCGCGATGTTCACGCTGACCTTCGAGTCGGCAGACCCCACCGCTGTGGACCGGTTGGGCGGCAAGGGAGCCGGGCTCGCGCGGATGACCCAGGACGGACTGCGGGTACCGCCCGGCTACATCGTCTCCACCGACGCCTGCCGCCGTTACCTCGCCGACGGCGCGATGCCCGACGGGCTGGCCGACGAGGTACTTGCCCAGCTCGCCGTGCTCGAGGAGCGGTCCGGCAAGACCTTCGGCAGCGGTCCGATGCCTCTGTTGGTCTCCGTGCGCTCGGGTGCGCCGATCTCCATGCCCGGGATGATGGACACGATCCTCGATCTCGGACTCGGGCGAGACGCGGCGGTGGCGCTGGCCAAGGCCAGCGGGGACACCCGGTTCATGGCCGAGCTGGTGGCCCGCTTCCACGCCATGTACAGCGAGATCGTCCTCGGAGCCGTCGACTCCGAGGACGGGGTGCGCTCCGTGGTCGAGCAGATCAAGGCCGACGACTCCGCCGAGGACGCCTACGACGGGGTCTGGCGAGCGTGTGAGCGCGCCCTGCACGAGGACATCGAAGAGAGCGTCCCCGCGGACCCGCAGGCTCAGCTGCTCGGAGCGGTGGAAGCCGTGTTCCGGTCGTGGAACACGCGACGGGCCCGCACGTACCGCGATTTCCACGGTATCCCGCACGACCTGGGGACGGCGGTGGTCGTGCAGTCGATGGTGTTCGGCAATATGGGCGCGGACTCTGGTTCGGGCGTGGTGTTCACGCGCAACCCGGTCACCGGGGAGCCCGGGCTGTTCGGCGAGTACCTGGCGAACAGTCAGGGTGAGGACGTCGTCGCCGGCACCCGTACTCCGGACCCGGTCGTCGAAGCACTGGCACCGACGGTTCTCGACGAGCTCACCACCACGTGCGCCGATCTCGAGGGTTCCTACGGCGACGTCCTCGACATCGAGTTCACCGTGGAGCGTTCGGCGCTGTACTTCCTGCAGGTCCGCGGCGCCAAGCGCACCCCGGAGGCGGCCGTGCGGATCGCGGCCGACCTGCTCGCCGAGGGGACGATCTCGCCGGCGCGAGCACTGCGCAACGTCTCGCCGGACCAGGTCCGACAGGTGCAGCGTCCGGGCTTCGATGCCGGCGAGGTCGACCGCGCACGTTCCGGCGATCGTGTCCTGACGACCGGGATCGGCGCCGCCCCGGTCAGGTCAGCGGCGAGCTGATCCTCGATCCCGATCGCGCCAACGCCGCGGCGGACGACGGCCGCAGGGTCGTTCTCGCGCGGGCGATCACCAGTCCGGCCGACCTGCACGGCATGATCGCCGCGCAGGGCATCGTCACGGCGACCGGCGGGTCGACCAGCCACGCCGCGGTGGTCGCCCGCGCGCTGGGGACCGCCTGTGTGGTGGGAGCCTCGGCCCTACAAGTCGACGAGGACGCTCGGACCGTCACCGTCGATGGGCGGACGATCGGTGAGGGCGAGCTCGTCTCGCTCGACGGCGCCACCGGGGAACTGTTCGCCGGGGAGTTCGCGACGGCGACCCCGGCGGCCGCCACCAGCGCGCTGTCCTCGCTGCTCGCGGTGTCACACGAGGCCGCGGGCTGCGAGGTGTTCGGCCGGGTGACCCTACCGGCCGACGTCGAGGGGGCGCTGGAGGCCGGCGCGACCGGACTGGTGACCGCCGTCGACGACGTGCTCGCCGCGACCGGGCATCTCGGCAGCCTCGTCGAGCGGCTGCTCGAGCACGGCGAGGACAGTGGCGCCGCCCGGGTGGCCGGAGTCGCGGACATGGTGGCCGCGGAGTTCACCCCGATCCTGGCGGCTGTGGGCACGGTCGGGGTGCGGGCGATCGACCTGCTCGCCGACGAGTCTCGCGAGCTGCTCCAGCAGACCGCTATGACCACGCAGTACCCGCAGCTCGCCGTCCCCTGGGCCTACCGGCCCTGATCGAGGCCCAGCTGGAGGGACTCGCCCGGGCGCTCCACGACTCCGGTGGCGCGGCGCGGGTGCATCTGGCGGTTCGTCACGTCTCCGATCCTGCCGAGGCGGAGGCGCTGCGTGCCCTCGGGCAGACGTACGGCTCCGCGCCCACGGTCGGCTCCTACCTCACGAGCCCCCGGGCGGTGTTCAACGTCGTGGGCGTCGCCGAACACAGTGATGTGCTGTGGCTGGAGGTTCGCGCGCTCCAAGCCGCCATGTTCGGCATCCCAGCCCGCCAGCTGCTCACCGCGGAACCCCTCGACGGCTATGTGGCCCGCGGGATGATCGGCACCGACCCCCGCTCGGCGATCGACCCGTCGGTCGTCGGGTTGCTCGAGCAGGTGGCTCGGGTAGGCCGAGCGACCGGTTCGTCCGGGGGTTGTCAGGTCGGCATGCGCCTGTCCGGGGAGGTCTCATCCGAGGTGGCAGCGACCCTGTACGGCCTCGGGGTACGGCGGTTCGCGGTGGACGGCCCGGAGGTGCGACCTGTGCTCCTCGCGCTCGGCAAGAGCGCGCTCGGGGAGTGATCGCGCCCCCAGCGGGTCGCTGCGGAAAAGAGTCCCGGTCCGGGGCGGTAGTGGTCCGTGCTCAGGCACGACCACAGATCCGGTGGAGCGCCGCGAGCATCTCGGCGGCGGCCGCACCCTCGTTCCGGGTGGCGGGAGCTGGGCCAGGCTCGAGGCGCACGCCTGACGAGCTCGCAGCCGCCCGCCGGCGGACGCGTCGCCGTCGGCCGGCCTCCTGCAGCTGATTCCTGAGTTGATCGTGGCCGGTGAGGCTCGACCCATGCGGCGCGGTGCCCGTGGTGCAACCGCATCCGCAGTCTCCTGCCGGGGCGGCGCGAGTGGCGGGGTCCGGCCCGGTGAGGGGCGCACTCCGGATCGAGCACGCCCCCTGCGGCTCCTCGGCCGCGCTGTCGCCGAGCAGGTAGGAGGACACCTCCTGGGGCCAGAGGGCGACGAATTCGGCCCCGGCCGCGGTGAGCTCGTCGACCGAGTGCATGCCCCAGGCGACCCCGATGACCCTGATGCCCGCCTCGAGAGCGTCCCTCACGTCTCCGGCCGTGTCGGTGACCAGCACCGTGCTGGCCGGGCCGGGGTCGACACCGGGGGCCTCCTCGTCGTAGTCGGCCACGCATCGACGTCCGAACCCGCTGCTGGTGTCGACGAGGAAGGACCGGATCGCCGCGCGTTTGTCGGGTGCCACGTCGCCGCCGAAGACGTGGGCGAAGCAGAACGCGATGTCATGGGTCACCAGGACCCGGCGCAGCACCGCCATCGCATTGGACGACATGACCGCGAGCGTGCATTCCGCGGCGAGCCGACGGACGACGTGGACGATCCCCGGGACGAGCGGCGGGGTGTAGTCGCTCCGCAAGAGCTCGAGGAATGCCTCTTTGACCTCGGCCGCGTGGTCGTCGTCGCGGCACAGCTCTCGGATCGAAGCGAAGACGTTCCCCCGGAACAGGTCGAAGTACTCCTCGGGTCGGGTCACACCCAACTCGAACCGTTCGCTGATACGGGAGAACACCTCCCACGACGCGACCCGCGTCTGTACGAGCGTGCCGTCCAGATCGAAGATAACTGCGCGGGTGGGCGGACGACCCGCCGGCCCGGTCACCGGCGGTTGTGGGCGGCGGTGAGCTCGCCGAGCCCGATGAAGTCCATGCACTCGCCGTAGCCGGTGCGCCCGTCGCAGGTCCAGCGCAGGAGCGCGTTGTGGCCCACGACGCCGGGCTGGGACTGCCAGGGGAAGGTGGTCAGGCCGGTGCCCTCGAGCGCCCAGGTGCGGTTGGCCGCGTCCGTCACCGAGATCTGGATGGCGTCGGGGTAGAAGCCGCGCCGGCAGGTCGTGCCGGTGCCGGCCTTGAGGCCGTGCACCTTGCCGTGGTCGAGGACGTAGCCGTGGGTCATGCTCAGCCCCGACGGTGCATCCGGGCCGTTCTCGGTGGAGAAGTCGAACAGCCCGTGCACGACCAGCTCGTCGGAGAAGTGGGCGTGCATCCAGCTCAGCCGGGAGGTCTGGCGCTCGGCGCGTACGCCCCAGCTGTGGTCCATCGTCGAGACGCAGTCGATGGGGTGCGTCGTCCCGCGCAGCGTGATCTCGCCCTCGTAGTGCCCGCTCTGGTCGAAGTGGCCGGCGTAGGCGTGGCCCCAGGTGAGATCCATGTCCTTGTCGGCGGCCATCGGGTCCTGAGCGGGGTCGTTGATGTCGTAGGGCTCCATCAGCCCCGTGTACCGGAAGTGCAGCTCCAGGCCGGCGGCCGGATCGGAGTAGTCGACGTCCCACACCATGTTGGGCTCGTGGCACACGACCTCGAGACCGTTTGCGAGCTTGTAGTCGAGCAGGTTCGACGGCTGGGGCACGACCAGGTGCTCCCAGGCGTCCCAGTACTCCGCGGCCCAGGGGAAGCTCACCCGCTTGCTGTTGACCGACACCGACGACCCGACGACGCCGAGCGGTTCGCGGAACAGCCCGTAGAGCCCGATGTTGATCGGGGCGTCGGTGTCCTGGGCGGCGTAGAGGCCGAAATAGTTGGTCTCCGCCCACAAGGGGTCGTCGCTCGTGGGCTGGTGGAACTGGGCGTCCTCGGGGCGGATCATCGGCGAACCTCCTGCAGCGTCGGGCGACGGCGCACACGAATGTGTCCGGGGTCACGAGCTTCGCGGCCACCCGATCGGTCAGCCAGGGCCATCGAGGACAACGCAAGCCGGGGATGTTGTCCGGTGTGGATAACGCCGCGCCGTTCGCGCGGTCTTACTGTCCTGGCGCATCGGGGTGGTGCGCATCACAGCTCACGGTGTCCTGACCAACGGAGGTGACCGGGCGTGCAGCTCGCCAGAGTTCTCGGCCAGGTCGTCTCGACGGTCAAGCAGCCGGCCCTCGAGCGTCACACCCTGCTCCTGCTGGCGGAGTTCATCGCCACGGAGACCGGCGACGCTGCCGACGACCCCACCTATGTCGCCGTCGACCTCGTCGGCGCCGGAGTCGGCGAGATCGTCCTCGTCTCGGGCGGAGGAGCGGCCCGGGTCGCGGCGGGGGCCGACGTTCCCGTCGACCGCGCCGTGGTGGCCATCGCCGACTCCGTCATCCGCGCGGGTGCCGTGACCTACAGCAAGTCGTGACGACGAGATTCATGGCACGGACAACGATCCTACGAACATGGAGGACCACATGGCGGCGACAACGGACGGCCCCGCGGCCCCGACAGGACCGCGCGGCGCGCTTGGCCTCATCGAGACCAAGGGGCTCGTGGGCGCTATCGAGGCCGCTGACGCGATGGTCAAGGCCGCCAATGTGGCCGTCGTAGGGCACCGCGAGATCGGCGGCGGCCTGGTGACGGTCATGGTGCGCGGCGATGTCGGCGCGGTGAAGGCCGCGACCGACGCCGGTGCGGTCGCCGCCGGCAAGGCCGGCGAGGTCGTGTCGGTGCACGTGATCCCGCGGCCGCATGACGAGACCGAGGGGATCGTCGCCGTCCTCACCCGGCCGAAGGCCTGACCTTCCCTCCGCCACCCACTCCGGCCGCTGCCGCAGCGCTCGGGTGGTGTGCGGCGTCCCCGGGCCCCGCGGGGTCCTCGTCTGCGGCTGAGGTGCCCAATGACGGCGACACAGATGACGGCAACACTGGACTCCGACCTGGCCGGGCTGGCGGACGTCCGGGCCAAGGCGCGTGCGGCCCGCGTCGCGTTCGAGCAGGTCGAGGGCGCCGACCAGGGAACCCTCGACCGCTGGGTCCGCGCGATGGCGATCGCCGGGACGAAGGCGGCCGAGGAGCTCGCTCGCCTCGCGGTGGACGAGACCGGCTACGGCGTCTACGAGCACAAGATCTACAAGAACCGGTACAACACCGGCTTCGTCGCGCGCTGGATGCTCGAGCGTCGCGCAGTGGGTGTGCTCTGGGTCGACGAGGCGTCGCGGGTCACCGCGGTCGGCACCCCGATGGGGGTGCTCGCCGGGATAATCCCGGTCACCAACCCCACGTCGACGGCCCTGTTCAAGAGCCTGGCCTCGGTGAAGGCGGGGAACGCGATCGTGCACGCCCCGCACCCCCGCGCCGCCCGCTGCACCCGGCGGACCGCGGAGATCATGGCCGACGCGGCCGTCTCGGCCGGCGCCCCGGAAGGCCTGGTCTCCTGCATGTCCTCGCCGACCCTGCCGGCCACCCAGGAGCTGATGAGCCGGCCGGAGATCGCGCTGGTGCTGGCCACGGGCGGACCGGGGATGGTGCGCGCGGCCCACTCCAGCGGGAAGCCGACCATTGCCGTCGGCCCGGGCAACGTGCCGGCCTACGTCGGGGCCAGCGTCGCCGACCCCGCCGAGGCCGCCGAGATGATCGTTACCTCGAAGTCCTTCGACAACGGCACGGCGTGCGTGGCGGAGCAGTCGGTGATCGTGGTTGACGCCGTCGCCGCCCCGTTCCTCGCCGCGTTCGCCCAGCGCGGTGCGCACTGGATGACCGGCGCCCAGCAGGAGGCGCTGGTGCGGGTGCTGTTCGACGACCACGGCGGGCTGCGTCCGGCCTCGGTAGGCCAGACGGCGATCCGGTTGGCCGAGCTGGCGGGGTTCACGGTGCCGCCGACCACCCGGGTCCTCGCCGCGGAGCTGGACATGGTGGGGCCGGACACCCCGCTGTCGCGGGAGATCCTCGGGCCTGTCCTGTCCGTGTACCGGGCTCGCGACGCCCGCGCGGGGCTGGCGCGCTGCCGGGAGGTGCTCGCGCTGGACGGGGTGGGCCACACGGTGGCGCTGCACGCCGCGGACCCCGAGGAGATCGCACCGTTCGGTGCCCTGCCCGCCGGCCGGATCGTCGTCAACACCCCCGCCCTGTTCGGCGGGATGGGCTACTCGACCGACGTCGACCCTTCGTTCCAGTTGGGCACCGGGACGTGGAGCGGCTCGATCTGCTCGGACAACGTCACCCCGCTGCATCTGATCAACATCAAGCGGATCGCCCACGAAGTGCGGCCGTGGCGCACCGTCTATGACGCGGTGGAGCTGTGATGCGGACCGGAACCACGTCGTCGGTCCGCGGCGACGACGTCCACGGCCTGCTGTCCGCCGCAGCAGCATGCGTCGGCGGCGGTCAGGACGCAGGAGTCCCGGCTGGCCCGCTGCGCGTTGGTGTCGATCTCGGGACGGCCAACTGCGTGATGGTGGTCCTCGACGAGTACGACCGGCCCGCGTGGGTCGACAGCCACCCGTCGGGGGCGCTGCGCGACGGGGTGGTCGTCGACTTCGCCACGGCGACCTCCACGGTCGCGCTGCTCAAGCACCGTGCCGAAGATGCGCTGGCGACGGTCTTCAATACGGCGGCCACGGCGTACCCGCCGTGCATTCCCGTCCAGGACGCCCGGGCCTGCGCCTACGTCTGCGAGGCGGCCGGCTTCACCGACGTCGCGCTCGTCGACGAGGTCACCGCCGCGCAGCGCACGCTCGAGGTCGACGACGGGGTCGTGGTCGACGTCGGTGGCGGGTCCACCGGTGTCGGGGTCTTCCGGGGCGGTCGGCTCGTCGAGCTGGACGACCGGGCCGGTGGCGGGCACCACCTCGACCTGATGCTGGCCGGCGCCCTCGGGATGTCCCTCGACGATGCCGAGACACACAAACGGGAGCGGCCGGGGGAATCCCTCCCGATCCTCGTCCCGGGGTTTCAACGGATCGCGGAGTCGGTCCGGGCGATGACCCACGGTGACGAGGACCTTCCCCTGCACCTGGCCGGCGGCGCGTTGATGCTCGCCGGCGCCGGTGACGTCCTGGCCAAGTACCTGGAGCGAACTGTTGTGAGCTACCCGCACGCCCTACTGATCACCCCGATCGGGATCGCGAGGTCGGCGCGGTGAGCACCCCATCGCTACGCACCTACGCCTTCGTCGACCGGATGCAGCCCCAGTGCGCGGCGCACATCGCGGCGACCAGTCCGGGCGACGTCCCGCTGGCCGGAATGGCCGAGCTCTACATCGAGATGGCGCCGGGCAACGAGGTCTTCCGCGTCGCCGACATCGCGCTCAAGGCCGCCGGCGTCCGGCCGGCGCTGCAGATCATCGAGCGGGAGTTCGGCCTGCTCGAGATTCACTCCGAGCAGCAGGCGGAGGTCCTCGCCTCCGGCCAGGCGGTGCTCGACGAGCTGGGCATGACCGAGGCCAATCGCATCAAGCCGATGATCGCGTCGACGCAGTTCATCACCAACGTGCACCCCTATCAGGCGCAGCTGCTCAACAAGTGGCGCAAGGGCAGCATGATGATGCCGGGGCAGAGCCTGTTCGTGATGGAGGTGGCCCCCGCGGCCTACATCTCGGTGGCCGCCAACGAGGCCGAAAAGGCCGCCAACATCACCGTCATCGAGCTGCGCGCCGTCGGCCGCTTCGGGCGCATGTTCCTCTCCGGGTCCGAGAGCGAGGTGCAGAGCGCCCGCGACGCCGCGGTGGTCGCCCTGGAGTCGATGCACGGGCGGGAAGACACGCGATGACCGTCTGGGGAGCCGTGGACGTCGATGCCGCGGGAGAGGGGGGCACGCTGCACGTCGCCGCGCGCGACGTCGTCACCCCGCTGGCTCGCGAACGCGCCGAGGAGCTCGGCGTGACCATCGCCGTCGGTCGGTCGGTGACCGCATCGCCCTCTCCGCCTCCGGCCGGGGGAGCCCTCGGCCGGTGGGCGGCCGCTGCCCGTGGGGAGGGAGTGCCGCAGGACATCCGTCCGCCCTCGGGTGCGCTCTACCGGCGGGGCGCACCCCTACCCGACGCGGTGCGACCCGGTCGAGCGGGCGCCACCGGGCGGGTGATCATCGTGGGCGCCGGCCACGTGGGGATGATCGCCGCGATGCGGCTCGCCGACGCCGACGTCTTCGCCGAGGTGGTCCTCGTCGACATCGACGAGGGCCGCGCTGCCGGGATCGCCCTCGACCTCACCCACACTTCGGCACTCCGCGGGTTCGAGACACGCGTCCGCCACGCCGGGACGGTCGCGGAGGGCGGCGCCGCCGACTACGTCGTGATCACCGCCGGCCGGGCACGGGAGCCCGGTATGTCCCGGGCCGATCTCGTCGACACCAACGCGGCGATCGTCGGGGACGTCGCCGGCAAGGTGGCCGCCATCTCGCCGCGTGCGGTGATCGTCGTGGTCACCAATCCGCTCGACGAGATGACCCAGCATGCCTGGCAGGCCTCGGGCTTCCCGTCCGAGCGGGTCGTCGGGATGGCAGGGCTGCTCGACACCGCTCGCTTCCAGGCGTTGACCGCACTGACCGGTGTGGCACGGGCCGCCCGCATCGACGCGCTCGCGCTCGGCAGCCACGGCGAGGAGATGGTCATCCCGCTCTCCCGCGCGACCGCCGACGGCACCGCGCTGTCGCGAGCGATCGCCCGTACGACGCTGGATGCGATCGTCACGCGGGCCCGCGGCTCCGGCGCGGAGGTGGTCGGGCTGCTCAAGACCGGTAGCGCGTTCATGGCCCCGGGCACCTCGGCGGCCCAGATGGTGCTGGCGATGGCCGGCAATACCGGGGAGCTGATGTCGGCGGCCGTCCTGGCTCGAGGGGAATACGGCATCCGCGACGTCTACGTCGGCCTGCCGGTGCGCCTCGGTCCCGGAGGGCTGCGCGAGATCGTCGAACTGGAGCTGGCTCCCGACGAGCTCGCCGCGTTGCGCGAGGCCGCCGACCGCATCCGGGAGCGGGTCGGGGCACTCGTAGGCGCATCGTCGTGAGACGCCCCGGGCCGCGGAGGGCGTCATGAAGGCGCTCGTCCACGCGGGGCACGGTCGTGTACGGGTCGAGCGTGTGGACGACCCGAAGCTCTCCTCGCCCACCGACGCCTTGGTCCGGGTCCGGCGCGCCGCAGTCTGCGGCACGGACCTGCACGTACTCGCCCATCCCGCCGAGCTGCCTTCGGGCTTCGTACTGGGACACGAGTTCGCCGGTGAGGTCGTGGAGGCCGGCCGGGAGGTACGGCAGCACCAGATCGACGATCGCGTCGTCGGCGCCGACTACACCGCCTGTGGGCACTGTCGCTGGTGTCGCCACGGCGACCATTGGCACTGCAACGAGCGCCGGTTCTTCGGCACCGGTACCAGTTTCGGGCCTCCGCTGTCGGGGGCGCAGGCGGAACTCGTCCGGGTCCCGCACGCCGACGTCGTCCTGCGCCGGCTGCCCGACGGGGTGGGCTACGACTCCGCGGTGTTCCTCGGCGACACCCTGGCCACCGGGTACGCAGCCGTTGCCCGCGCCGGACTGCGCCCGGGAGACACCGTGGCCATCGTCGGTGGCGGGCCCGTCGGCCAGCTGACGAGCCTCGCCGCGCAGGCCTGCGGTGCCGGTGTGGTCGTTCTGGTCGAGCCGGTGGCCGCGCGTCGTGACCTCGCCTCCGCCGAAGGCGCGCTGGTTGCCGAGCCCGACCAGGCCCTCGACGTCGTCGTCGGGGCCAGTGATGGTCGCGGCGCCGACGTCGTCATCGACGCCATCGGTGGGACACCAGGTCTCGACACGGCATTCTCCCTCGTCCGGCCCCGAGGCAGCCTCGTCTCGGTCGGAGTGCACACCGATGACTGGACATTCCCGGCCGCTGACGCTTTCGGACAGGAGCTCAGTGTGCAGTTCGTGATCGGCAATTTGATGCGCGACGCCGACGAGCTGGTCGGCCTGCTGCGCTCCGGGGCGATCGACCCCACCGTCGTCGCCTCCGAGAGCGTGGCCCTCGACAGTGCGCCTGAGGCGTACCGGCGCATGACCGAGCGAAGTACCCTCAAATCCCTGATCTCGATCTGACGGTCGCCGGAGGTCTGGCCATGACGCCATCCGACTCTGACCCGGCGGCCACGTCCGCGGCCGGTCACGTGAGATGGTCGGGGCGACCACGGGGTGCTGTTGAGAGCCTCGAGGACCTGTTGGCCACGGTGCCCCCGTCCGCCGGCTCAGCTGCCGGCGACCTCGCTGCGGTGGCGGCTCGGTCCGTCACGACGCCGGTGACCGTGTTGGTGGAGTCCGAGCAGTCCTGGACGCTCGTCGCCGGTCCGCAGCCGGCCACGGCTCCGTCGGGCGAGCAGCTCCGCAGTCGCGCCGCTCTACACGCGGGGGCCGTGCGCGCTGGCCGTACTGCGCTGCTCTGGGACACCGCGATCCCCGTGGGACCGGCTCTCGCCACCACTCTGATCCACGCCTGCGCGTGGCTGACGCTGGCCACCGATCGCGATGAGGCGGTCGACGGGGCGCGCCGCGGCAGGGTCGAGACCCAGGTGGTCCGGGACGTCGTGGGTCGGCTGCTCTCGGTCCGCGACGTTGATCAGGTCCTGCTCTCCATCGCGGACCACACCCTGCGGCTGCTCGACTCCGACATCTGCGGCGTGCTGCTGCGTGAGGGCGACGAGGTCCGCATGAAGTCATGCGTGGGCCATCGTGTCGTCGACACCGCCCGGCTGCGCATGCGCCGCGGGCAGGGAGTCGCCGGGCTCGTCTTCCTCACCGGCGAACCCGCCAAGGTCGACAACTATCTCGATGACCAGACCATCAGCCAGGACTTCGTGTCCCTCGCCGAGCAGGAGGCCACTGAATCGGCGCTGGCCGTGCCGCTACGCCTGCAGGGTGAGTTCCTCGGCGTCCTCGAAGTCTGGCGCCGTCGACCCTCGGTGTTCACCGACCAGGACGTGGCGCGCATGGTCACCCTCGCGGACTTCGCCACCATCGCCATCGACAACGCCCGGCTCCACGACGAGCAGAAGCGCGCCGTCGCGCGGATGGAGGACGCCCACGGGGCCCTGGAACGCCAGGTCAACGTGCTGGATCGGTCATCGCGCCTCCAGCAGGCGCTGCTCGCCACCGTGCTCGACGGTGGCGGCCTGCCTGCGATCGCCCGAGCAGTCACCAGGAATCTCGATTGTCGGATCGGGATATACGGACCGGACGGAACGGTCGTGGCCCCTCACCGGGGCCAGACCAGACTGCCCTCGACCATGCCCACGAGCGTCCGGCCCGGGCGCACCACCGTGCGGCTACCGGGAGGAGAAGACGTCCCGGCGTGGGTGCAACCGGTCCACGCCGACGGTGACCAGGCCGGATGCATCTGTCTGCTGTCCGGTGCCCAGAGCCCCGAGATGATGGACGTGGTCGCCGGCCAGGTGGCGATGGCGTGCTCGTTGACCCTGTTGCGCCAGCACGCGGCCAGTCGAGCCCGCAGCGAAGAGCTCGAGCAACTGTTGTGGGATCTTCTCCAGGGGCCCATGGAGCACCGGGTCGCCGCGCGGAGCCGCGCCCAGCGCCTCAATGTCCCCCTCGGCAGCTCCCTGCGGGTTCTCTACGCACGGCTCGAGAACATCGACGAGCTCGCCTGCGAGAACTTCTGGGACACCTCGCAGACCGACCGGGTCCGTCGTGACGTCCTCCGCGCTGTGCGCAGTATCGACGAGCGGCCGGGCTTGTCGCTGACCAGCCTTCGCGGGGACGTGATCGTCGGCGTGGCCGCCGGGCTCGACAGTCCCGCGGCGAAGGAGCTGGTTCGAAGGGCCATCAGCGCGGTGCGCAAGGACCAGCCCGGTCTGCGACTGAGCTGGGGAGTCAGCCGATCCCACGACGACATCGCCGCGCTGCCCAGCGGGCTCAGCGAGGCCAGGACCGCATTGTCGGCCGCCCGGCGCCTCGGGGGCGAGAGTGTGATGCTGTACGAGGAGCTCGGCATCGTGCGCCTGCTCCTGGGGTCGGGTGACGATCCCGACCTGCAGACCTTCATCGACGAGGTCACGGGGCCACTGATCGCCTACGACCGGGACTCCGACGGGGCTCTCGTACGAACGCTCAGAGCGTTCTTCGACGCGGACTGCTCCCAGCGGGTTGCCGCCGAGCGTCTGTTCGTCCACCACAAGACCCTGCGCTACCGCCTCGAGCGGATCAAGGCGCTCACCGGTCTCGACCTGAATCGTCATGAGGATCGGATGCGCGCCGACGTCGCGTTGCGGCTGCTACAGATCAACCGCTCGGCCCCGGACGACGAGGGTGTCGGCGCGGACACGGCGCCCTGAGCCCGATAGGTGACTGTCGAGATGTCATGTCATGTCAGGTCCAGGTGAGGGCCTGTCCGACCACGTTCTCGGTGTCACCGTGGGGGCGGGGGATCACGTGCGAGGTGCACAGCTCGCCCACGCTGCCGGCGGCGGCCGCGCCGGCGTCGACAGCTGCCTTCACCGCTCCGACATCCCCGCGATCTCGGCGTGACTCACGCTACATCTGGCCGCCGCGGCGTGCCCTTTCGGGCGACGTGTCCGTCGGGGTTGCCGGCGCCGGCCTGGCCCACCGGTTGGCCTCACAGAAGCTTGTCCGCCTGACGGCGTGACTCCTCACAGATATGCCGCTCGGTGACCCTTCCCAGGCCGGCGCCGACCATGACCGCCGTCCCAGATGAAGGGATGGCCCGCGAGCTGATCGGGCTGCGGACCGCGCGCACCGCACGGCG
>JAABVA010000670.1_pt1 | contig 41390 bp, 38 predicted proteins | sample 5560331 | NCBI WGS metagenome assembly JAABVA01 (sample SAMN12812661, study PRJNA571458) | rock metagenome | isolation source: Antarctica rocks | place: Antarctica: Victoria Land, Mt New Zealand sud | collected 2016-01-07 | reverse complement strand
CATACCCATACCCTGCTCTTGTGATCCTTGTCCGGTGAAGACGTAAGCAGAGACGGGCTGCTCAACCTCTGCTTCGCCGAGCAACACCTTCTCTTCCGTGTCCTTGTTGCTCGCTTCGACTTTGATAATTTTGCGGCCAGATACCATACCAATATGTTGGAGCTTGACCTCGATATCGTCGTTGGGTAAGACCATACCGACCAGATTGCAATGAAAGCTTCGAACGCGACCGACATTATTTTCTGCAGCCCAGGTCTCTACTAGACTCCTTACGGCGGCGCTAGAATACATGCCATGGGTTATCGTACCTGGCAGATTTGCATAACTGGAGAAGACGCGTGACACATGAATAGGGTTGAAGTCCCCAGAGACACGAGCATACGTCTCATTGGAAGAGGGGCTTCTCAGTACCAAGGGAGTCTTGCCACTTAGTGGGATTGGATTCTCAAAATTAACTGGTTGCTCAATTGAGGATCCGTATCTCTGCAAATAGTCTATGACTGGATTACCGCGGGACACACCAGCATCGTAGTCGACTGACGCGACTTGGACAACCTCTTTCGTTGGTAGCTCCATCAGGACTTGGCCAATGGTTTGGACATGGCTGAATGTTGTCTTGTCCTTGAAATGCACCAAACTTTGTAGGCGGAAAATCAAGGTCTTGTTAAGGAGCTCAATATCTTGTTCGTCCATGTTGAACCACTCTTTGGAACGGAGGACAGCAACGTCCTTTGATGAACCGAGATGTAGTTGCATGGGTGTTTCGGCTTTACGCTGGAAGGTGCTCTCAAAGTCCAAGTATGCACCTCGGTACAAGAATTGAGATGTTACCTCCATAACGGGCTTACCCTGCCGCGTAATAACCCCACAGACTTCGACCATCTTTCCCGAATCTTGATTCAGGACTGCATTAATCTGGGCGGTCGTGTCAACAACATCCCCCTTCTTCAGAGGCTCGGCACCAGGAAGCATGCGGAAACCGTTCGACAAATGTACTAGCTTCAAAAGATCGCCATCGATCGACCGTGGGAATATTGGTTTGGTGATGGCTTTCCAGCCTACAACAATGGCAAAATCCATAGGTGCAAAGACTTCCTTACCAGGTCGTTCGACGAAGGCTTCGCCTGTGTTTCCTACGGCGTGTACAAAGTCTGCAATGGCTTGACTGGTGACGGTTGCCTGTCCACCCTCGAACTTACTGGTCGCTGGTGTATCGAAAGGTACTTGCTCATCTCCAAACCATACGCGGTAGTAAAACTCTTTAATGCGATCATTGCGGCCCTGCATGACTTCCCAGATTGGTGCATAGCCCGCTTCGGGATGATACGTAAATTTCAATGGTAATGAAACAGCCTTGCCTTCGGCAGTTCTTTCTTCCCAAAGGTTGACGATAATTTCGTTCTTGGCAGTCATGCTTACATCAACTGTCTTTATCATCTTGCCAGACGACGAAGGCTCCTCGATGGAAATCGCAGTCTTGGAAGGCTGCCTTGGGTGTAGTATCTTCACTAACATGCCCTTGTGAGGAGAGAATATTCTCTTTAGTGGATTGGTCTGGAATTTCTGTCCTTGAATGAACACCTCTGCAGAAAAAAGGGCATATCTCCAGCAATATGACTTGCCAGCGAGCAGATGCAGCCAAGCCTCCAATTCTGGGAGTGGGGCATTTGGGCCGGAAGACACGCGGTAGGTCACTCGTCCCACTTCTTCGGCAGTGGTCACGCCGTCCGTATCAGAAGTGTCCTTGGTGTCAAGAAGTAGTTGTCCCCCAAAGTATTCGGTTACGGGAATCGCGGATTCTCGGTCTTGATAAACGTCGTGGGTCAGACCCTTAATATGGTCATTATGGATCCCGTCGAGAATTTCCTTGATTGGTTCGTCGATCGTATTGGAGTACTTGACAGCTGCTGGGCCTTGAAGGATGCAAATTCTACCTACATCTTGGTCCACTACAGCCTCGAGGTCCTCGGATTGCCAGAGAGAGTCTTTCTTGAAGTAAAGTTCGAAGTTCTCGTCCAGCGAAGGAACAAACGGTACGGGCTTCTGTCCACGACGTTGACACAAAAGTAAAAAGTGCTGTACATCTTGAGCACTAATAAGCTGCTCGTTAGCTCGAGGGTATGTGTTGAGGACCTTGTCAACGACCGCATATGGCTCGTCAAGCTCGGAATAGCTCTGAATTAAGGAGGGTTTTCCTGGAGTTAGGGTGAACCTCTCCTCAAGTCGGCGAATAAAATCCCCAGTCAGACGCTCCAATGACTGGTCAATCCAGCGAGACTCATGCTTAACAAACATGAGATCCACCATACGACGTACGATCTCGCCGTAGGTCATATCCTCGAGATCTACAACCGCGCCAGCTGCGTTGCGACCGAACCATACCTTCTGAAAGTCATCGTTGAGCTTCTTGATTATGTAGTCTCGCTGCTTCTTCAGCTCTGGCACGCGCTTGGCCTTATCTAAGGTGAAAATCTTCTGATCCATCTCAGACCAGAATTTTACTCCGCGCGTTGCAAGCTTGTGAATTGGTTCGCCCATCTCAGACCGCACGGTTATGACCCCGCCGGCTGGACCTTTGTAAGTCTTCTCCCATTCGCTGTCATCTAGACCTTCTGCCTCAGCGATGGCTATCTTTGCATTCTTGGATGTCTTGGCTTCCTTGGCCGTCATCATTCGACTTCCGAAAAGACATCCATCAAAAGGCATCGGTGGATAGCCGAATCTTCGAGACCATGCCCCAGTCATGTACGGGTACGTATCTTGAGAACCGCCGAAACCACTTCCTGCAATCAAGATAAGGTTGTCGCACCTTCGGAGCCTGCCGTACATCTGTAGGATCGGTTGGTGGAAATCTTCAAACGAATGATGACCACCACCGCGGCCTCCAGTCCACTGGAGTACGACCGGAAATTGAGGGTTCGCCTGCGCAATATTAATGACCTGCTGTATAGCTTCTACTGAGCCGGGCTTGAATGCGATATGCTTAATTCCCAGAGTCTCGATATACTCATTGGCAATTTCGATTGATGGAACACCTGCGCCAATAGTAAGGCCTTCAATGGGAACACCATCCGCGCGAAGTTGACCGATAAGAGGGATTTGCCATGCCATCGCTCGAGGGTTCACATAAATGAGATTGACCGTAATACCACGGCCTGGGGGAATATTATTCTGGATCTTGACCAAAGCCTCGGTCATGGTCTTGGCATTGTAGTAGCCGCCACCGGCAAGCTCGATTTGGTAGCCAGCGTTCATGGTGGCGGCAACAAAATCCCAGGGTACCGTGCAAGGTGTCATCCCGGCCACCATGACCGGCGGAAGTCCCAGGAGTCGACTCATCTTGGTATCCACGAAGGTTTGGCCAACCGAGGTCTTTACGAGCTTTGGGCCATGTTCCTTGACCCAATCTACTGCGTACTTGACGGCATGCTCCTCGTCACGGTCAAAGAGCTCAGTCTTGTAGCCAACTTCTGCGTTTGTGCCATCCATCGTACCCCCAAGAATAACTCGAACACCAGTACCTTCCTTACTTCTGTTTGTTAGAACACCTAAGCCAGAAATTCCGCCCGGACCGAAATCGACGATGTGGGTAGCTTGTGGGAAGACGGTCGCTTGTTCCCAATTCACGTGTTCTTGAGTTATCATTCGCACTAGCATTGGTACAACGTTGCTGCTGCCTTCCTTGCTGATGTCCAACCCGGTGTCGGTATGGAAGACCGGTATGGCGAGGCTCGATGCAGAAAGTTTGACGTCTCTGAGATCTTCTTCAATGATCTGATAGGCTTCACTGAGATATTTGCTATGAAATGGAGCAGTGATTGGCAGAAACCTATTGACGAATCGGACTTTTCGGTCTGTGAACGGTATACGAGTTTGATCAAGGCCAGTGGGTGCTTTGACCTTGCGCAGCCGTAAATTGAGACCATAGAGTGAAATTGGAGGACCTGTCACGACGCAATTGCGGGCACTGTTTATCAGCGAGATAGCGATGTGGCGATCTTTAGGTAAATGATGATTGGTGGTGTCAATGTGCTCTTGCAGTGCTGCTCTTGGCAGATCTCGGACAGATAGCATGGGAGTCGGAGTCCCCTCGCCGTTCTCTAGAGAATCTTGCAATATTGACGGAGCTAGGGAAGTCCGGGGATACGCTTGTTGACTTCGCGATCCTATCCAGAAAAGCATCTTGAGAGCATCTTTCGCAAGCTTGTTGAATGACTCCCACGAATCAGCAGCTGCTATTGCTGTAGCCATTACGATGCCTTGAGAGTGGCCAGTGGTGCCGCTGAAATGTTCCCTTGCATCTCCCGGCGTTTGACCTAATGTTTTGCACATTACGGTGTAATGAGCTAGCTGAACAAGCCCAATCAAGGGGAAGCTAACTGGCGCAGAAACCAGGTAGTCAGTATCTGGTTGGGCGTCCTTATTATGAAGCCACCGCATTACATCCAACCCTTTAGAGTATAGCTTGTCCGCTCGTGGATCTCTTGCCAGCGATTGGAGAAGTTCTGAAGAACTTGAGACGAGCTGCTCAACAAATGAAGGGTAGGTTTTATATATCTCCCGCAGCTCTTCGAAGTATTCCTCGATGTTTCCCTGACCACCAAAGATCGCATATAAGCTAGCTGATTCATCTTCCACGGCTCGGAAAAGTGCTGATGAGTGAGGCTTTATCACCCGATTTGCGGAAGCTCGTGCCGCAAAGTACGATTGCACCACAGCAAGCTTCTTCGGTGGGATACCAGGTAAAGATGCTGCCAAAGCATGTACATCGTTACCTTGGAGAAATGCCCGCTCAAACTCGTTCAACACAAGCTTGAGAACCTCACCGTAGCTGCCTTGGGCATCATCTTCACCTTCGACTTCGTATGCAACGTAGCCAAGGTAGCGCGCGACTAGCTCTGGTACTGATGAAGGCTCATCGTCTTGTGCAAGCTCATCTGTCGGTGATGGTAGTGTTGCGTTAAACCTTTCTTTTAATTGAGAGGCGTGGAAATGCTGTGCTGTTGGTATGAGGAGGGTGTGCTCGAGCGAGCCATGTGAGAGAAAGAGCGGTCGAAGTGAGGACGATGATCGGGGGGTGGATACGCCCGTTTGGGGACCAGTACCCGCACCGTACATACTGGTTAACGGAGGGGACGAAATGAGAAGTATGGTGACAGCAACCTGGTCTCCCAAGCGATGTGTTAGCTACAAGCTTCGTGAAAGAAGATTCGTAACTGATTTGGGGCCCGACGCAGAGCTGTCAATGGTGTGAGAGACATGGAATTCATACCACAGATTTATTCCAAACCGAGGGCCAATCTGATGATTAAACGGAGCTGTCAGAGGGCATATGAGCAAGTTCGTAAATACGTCAATTGGTTGAGGAGGAAAGAGGCAATGGATAGCAGCACACCAACGATGGGCGCACTCTTGACTTAGAAGTGTTGGATGCTTTGTGAATTTTTACTTACCCACGCCCCAAGTGAAGATGGGATCTCGGACTTCAACGGATTCGGCGTATCGTGATAACACTATCCGTGTGTCGTATGTCGTACGGAAAAAGGCTAAGTACCCCCTGTCATTCCAACAATGCGTTGAGACTGCACTTGCCCTGAAACTGCCGGCAGCGCTGACAAAATCGATGGGTTATCCAGCGATATCCCTGACTAAATCTGAATGCGACTCTCAAAGTGATAATCGTTTGTTTAAACATTCGAAATCGCTATTGAATGTTCTGACATCTCCATGTAGATAGTGAGATACTTCGACTATAGAAGGTAAAAAAGGGGGCAAAGTTCTTCAGAGCTCACCTGCAGTGTCCCATTTATTTTTCGGGTTCGCCTTGAGACCCTTGCAGGCTGGGGAACGCTAGGTCCAACAAATGACGATCTCGCCTGAATAAATACCTGTAACATACAGTGGTACACGTACGGAGTACGGAGGCCGACACTGAAAGCCCTGCCCAGCGCTAGTAAGCGATACGGCTAAGAGCAGCAGCGTGATAAATGACAGGTGATGCAAAAGCGACTCAATTTTCTTAATTTTGATACGGTTATGAATCAATGATTGAGCTGTAGACATTGAAACTACCTAGCTGGAAGTCCTGTCGAGGGCGCACTGAGCGCACACAGCGATTGTAATCTACCGTATGTTTTGATATTCTTAGCGTGGGGCAGGACTTTCGGTGTCACCCTCCGTACCGACCGAGGACACAGCAATACACTAGCGCAGAAGAGCTTTCCGCATTATCAGATAACCCCCCAACACACTAGTTCTGTGTGCTTCGTCCATTAACGCGAGATAGGGCTGGTGTAAATGGTCGTTCATATCTTGGTCGCACCTGTCTTTCTCTCCCTCACACCAATCTCCACTTTAGTCCTAGTGATTAGCACCTGCTGGGGCTCTTGATCGCTCCTTCACCACGAATCTCGACTACAGTCACCGCACTTCCTCATATACACCTTCTACGTACAACATCCCGTCCGCAGGACGTTAAATCACATCCCCATGACTCCCGAAGTTGAGCAAGAGTTGGCACATACGCTTTTAGTCGAACTTCTCGCCTATCAATTCGCAAGTCCGGTCCGTTGGATCGAAACGCAAGATGTTATCCTCGCGGAAAAGGTCACGGAACGCATAGTCGAGATTGGCCCTGCTGATACTCTTGGTGGTATGGCCAAGAGAACTCTGGCGTCCAAATACGAAGCCTATGATGCTGCTAAATCCGTTCAGCGGCAAATACTGTGCTACAACAAGGACGCTAAGGAGATCTACTACGATGTTGATCCAGCCGTGGACGAACCTGAGCCCGCAGCTGGTGGAGGAGCGGCATCTGCGCCGAGCCCATCCTCAGCACCCTTATCAAGTTCTGCCCCACAAGCAGCGGCTGCCCCACCGCCTCCGAGTGCAGGGCCTGCAGCAGCTGTCGCTGATGCTCCTGTCTCAGCTGTGGATATTGTCAGGACTTTAATTGCCCAGAAGCTGAAGAAGCCTCTGACCGATATTCCCCTAAGCAAGGCGATAAAAGATCTTGTTGGTGGTCAGTAGAACTCCTTGCTCTTGATAATTCTAATTTCAACTAACCTCTAATATAATATAGGCAAATCAACGCTACAAAATGAAATCCTTGGAGATCTTGGCAAAGAATTCGGATCCACACCCGAGAAACCAGAAGACACACCACTCGATGAGCTTGGGGCTTCGATGCAGGCTACTTTCAACGGGCAACTGGGCAAGCAATCATCTTCGTTGGTCGCTCGACTAGTCTCGTCAAAAATGCCGGGCGGATTCAATATCACGGCCGTCCGGAAATACCTTGAGACAAGGTGGGGGCTTGGGTCAGGGCGACAAGATGGTGTGTTGCTTCTTGCACTTACTTTGGAACCTGCCTCTCGTCTGGGTTCAGAAAATGATGCAAAGGCGTTCCTTGACGACGTCTCCAATAAATACGCGGCGACTGCTGGTATAAGTCTCTCGTCACCTGCAGCTGGTGGCGATGGCGGCGCAGCTGGCGGAGGCATGATGATGGACCCAGCCGCAATCGACGCACTAACCAAAGATCAAAAGGCTCTTTTCAAGCAACAGTTGGAGCTCTTTGCGCGGTACCTGAAAATCGACCTGCGGGCTGGCGACAAGGCTTTTGTTGGATCGCAAGAATCCCAGAAGGTGCTTCAGGCACAACTGGACCTTTGGAACACCGAACATGGTGAAATTTATGCGAGCGGCATTGAGCCCGCTTTTGTTCAGTCTAAAGCTAGAGTGTACGACTCGGCATGGAATTGGGCGCGCCAGGACGTGCTATCCATGTACTATGACATTATCTTTGGTCGTCTGAAAGCTGTCGATCGCGAGATCGTTAGTCGGTGTATTCGCATTATGAACCGATCAAACCCTCTGCTTCTGGATTTTATGCAATATCATATGGATGTCTGCCCCACCGAACGAGGGGAAACATATCAACTAGCTAAAGAACTAGGAGAGCAGTTAATTGAGAACTGCAAAGATGTCATTGAAGAAGCTCCGGTATACAAAGACGTCGGGGTACCAACCGGCCCACAGACCACCGTTGACGCCAGAGGAAATCTCGATTACAAAGAAATACCCCGGACAAGTGCTCGTAAGCTCGAGCACTATGTTCGTGAAATGGCGGATGGCGGCAAGATTTCAGAATATGGTAACCGTACCAAAGTACAAAACGATCTTAGCCGTATCTACAAGCTCATCAAGCAGCAACACAAGCTTTCAAAATCTTCTCACCTACAAATCAAGTCGCTTTACGAAAATGTCATTCGCTCGCTTGCCATGAACGAGGGTCAGATAATGCCACTCGAAAATGGTAGACCAATGAATGGACATGCGAAGAAGGGCGGCAAGAATGGGTCGCGGCCACACATGAACGGTCATGTCAAGCAAGGCAAGGTCGAAACCATCCCCTTCTTGCATCTCAAGAGAAAAGACGAACATGGCTGGGAGTACAGCAAGAGACTTACCGGTCTCTACTTGGACGGCTTAGAGCAAGCTGCAAAATCTGGCGTTACTTTCCAAGGCAAAAATGCGTTGATGACGGGCGCGGGTGCTGGCTCTATTGGTGCTGAGGTCCTACAAGGCCTAATCAGTGGCGGTGCTAGAGTCGTCGTTACAACCAGCCGTTTCTCACGAGAAGTCACCGAGTATTATCAATCCATGTATGCCCGATACGGCGCACGAGGCTCTCAGCTCGTTGTTGTTCCTTTCAATGGAGGCAGCAAGCAGGATGTCGAGGCCACCATCGAGTATATTTACGATACCAAGAAAGGCTGTCTAGGATGGGACCTTGACTACGTTATTCCATTCGCAGCAATCCCCGAGAACGGCCGCGAAATTGACAGCATAGATTCAAAGTCCGAACTGGCACATCGTATCATGTTGACGAATGTCCTGAGACTTCTAGGTTGTATCAAAACACAAAAGCAGCAACGTGGCTTTGAAACCAGACCTGCACAAGTCATATTACCACTTTCACCAAATCACGGCACATTCGGTAACGACGGCCTGTATTCAGAGTCTAAATTAGCCCTTGAGGCCCTATTCAATCGATGGCACTCCGAGAGCTGGGGCAATTTCTTAACAATTTGTGGAGCGGTCATCGGCTGGACACGTGGTACCGGACTCATGGCCGGCAATAATGTGGTGGCCGAGGGTGTCGAGCGTTACGGTGTTCGTACCTTTTCCCAGCAAGAGATGGCTTTCAATCTGCTAGGGCTCATGGCACCAACAATCGTCAACCTCTGTCAAATCGAGCCAGTATTCGCTGATTTGAACGGCGGTCTTCAATTCATACCTGACCTCAAAGATTTAATGACCAACTTGCGCAAGGAGATCATGGAATCTAGTGAAGTACGAAAAGCAGTGACTAAGGAGACTGCAATCGAGAATAAAATCGTCAATGGAGAGGAGAGCGAAGCTCTTTACAAGAAGGTTACCATTGATCCCCGGGCCAACATCAAATATCAATTCCCTGACTTGCCAGACTGGAAGAATGATGTTGAGCCTCTCAACGCCAACCTCAAAGGTATGGTAGATCTGGACAAGGTTGTCGTCGTTACAGGCTTTTCCGAGGTTGGCCCTTGGGGTAATTCTCGAACTCGGTGGGAAATGGAAGCCTACGGGAAGTTCTCTCTGGAAGGTTGTGTCGAGATGGCCTGGGTCATGGGTCTCATCAAGAACCACAATGGACCGTTGAAGGGCAAGTCATACTCAGGCTGGATTGACGCCAAGACCAACGAGCCAGTGGATGACAAGGATATCAAGGGCAAGTACGAGAAGTATATCCTAGAGCATTCTGGTATACGTCTCATTGAACCCGAGCTGTTCAACGGCTATGACCCCAATAAGAAACAGCTGATGCAAGAGATCATCATCGAAGAAGATCTAGATCCATTTGAATCTTCGAAAGAAACAGCATTGGAATTCAAGCGTGAGCATGGCGACAAGGTCGAAATATTCGAAATCTCCGATTCAGGCGAATACACAGTGCGTCTAAAGAAGGGCGCGATGCTGCTCATCCCCAAGGCCTTGAAGTTCGACCGTCTCGTTGCTGGTCAGATACCTACTGGATGGAATGCCAAGACCTACGGTATTCCCGACGATATCATTTCGCAAGTAGACCCTGTCACTCTCTACGTTCTCGTCTGCACAGTGGAGTCTCTTCTCGCCTCTGGTATCACCGATCCGTACGAGTTCTACCAGTATGTACATATCTCGGAAGTAGGCAATTGCATAGGCTCCGGTATTGGAGGAACTACAGCTCTACACGGGATGTATAAAGATCGCTTCTTAGATAGGCCACTTCAGAAAGACATTTTGCAGGAATCTTTCATCAATACCATGAGCGCTTGGGTCAATATGTTGCTCATTTCTTCGACTGGTCCAATTAAGACGCCTGTTGGTGCTTGCGCTACGGCTGTGGAGTCAATTGACATTGGCTACGAGACTATCTTGGAAGGTAAGGCTCGGGTTTGTTTGGTTGGAGGTTTTGATGACTTTCAGGAAGAAGGCTCGTATGAGTTTGCCAACATGAAAGCAACGAGCAATGCGGAGGATGAATTTGCACATGGGAGAACGCCAAGGGAAATGTCTCGGCCCACCACCACAACTAGGAATGGCTTCATGGAGTCCCAAGGATGTGGTATGCAAGTCATTATGACTGCTCAACTTGCTCTCGACATGGGTGTACCGATTTACGGTATTCTTGGCATGACTGCTACTGCCACTGATAAGATTGGCCGATCGGTTCCTGCTCCTGGCCAAGGTGTCTTAACCACTGCGCGAGAAACCCCTTCGAAGTTTCCATCACCTCTCCTAGACATCAAGTACCGCAAGCGACAACTTGACATGCGGAAAGCCCAGATTAAAGAATGGCATGAGTCAGAGTTGCTGTATTTGCAGGAAGAAGTGGCTGCTATGAAATCCCAGGGAAGCGACTTCGATGAGTCTGAGTACATGCAAGACCGCGCTGGACACATTTCCAGAGAGGCCACCCGCCAGGAGAAAGATGCAACGAACGCTTTAGGAAATAACTTTTGGAAACAGGATCCACGTATCGCACCGCTTAGAGGAGCTCTTGCTACATGGGGTCTTACAATTGATGATCTAGGCGTAGCGTCCTTCCACGGCACATCAACTGTTGCAAACGACAAGAACGAGTCCGACGTCATCTGCCAACAAATGAAGCATCTCGGCCGCAAGAAAGGAAATGCCTTGCTGGGTATCTTCCAGAAATACCTCACTGGCCATCCTAAGGGCGCGGCCGGTGCCTGGATGTTCAACGGCTGCCTCCAAGTCCTCAACAGTGGTCTTGTTCCCGGCAACCGCAACGCCGACAACGTTGACAAAGTCATGGAGAAATTTGACTACATCGTTTATCCCAGCCACTCCATTCAAACCGACGGTGTCAAAGCCTTCTCCGTCACTTCCTTTGGCTTTGGCCAAAAGGGTGCTCAAGCCATTGGTATACATCCAAAATACCTATTCGCTACTCTCGACCCCGCGCAATACCAGACCTACAAATTGAAGGTACAGGCAAGACAGAAGAAGGCGTATCGCTACTTCCACAACGGTCTCATTACCAACACTTTATTCGTAGCCAAAACACACTCCCCATACCCCGATACACTCCAATCCCAAGTCTTCCTCGATCCCACATCCCGTGTTTCCCTGGACAAAAAGTCCTCCGAGCTCACATACCCTTCCACCGCTCCCGCGCACCCCATCAATGTATCCACCACCGAGCATACAAAGGAAATGGTTGAATCCCTTGCCCGCGCCACCGCCACTGCAAACAGCAAAATTGGCGTCGACGTTGAGAGTGTGGAGAGTATCAATATCGATAACGAAACATTCATTAAGAGAAACTTCACCCACAATGAACAAGCGTACTGCCGCAAATCTCCCAATGCGCAAGCCAGTTTTGCAGGGAGGTGGTCAGCAAAGGAGGCTGTGTTTAAGAGTTTGGGCGTCGAGGGGAAAGGCGCCGGGGCCGGATTGAGAAGCATCGAGATTACGGCCGATGGAAACGGTGCACCCGTAGTCACAGTAAGTTGAAATATCCCGAAAACTTGCAAAAGGAGAAGGCTAATCATGCACATAGCTCCACGGAGACGCGAGAGAAGCAGCCGACAAAGCCGGCGTGAAGAGTGTGGACGTTAGTATCAGTCATAGCGACGTGCAGGCTATTGCTATTGCTGTGAGTAAGTTCTGAGGCCAGGCGGACGAGGTTTTGCAAGACTGCGCTTGTGTAGTATATCGAGGGAGTGTGCGAAGGAATTTCCACTACATGTCTTAAACCGAGCTGCGATATCGGATTTGCAGTGCCTCCATTACTTTTCTCTCCTATTCTTGGTGGAAGAGCCAAGGCGCAGGGGGGTGTAATAAGAGAGAGCTGGGGGGCTTTGTTGTACATAGTTATCCCGAGGGAGGACATACACCAATAGAGATATTAGATGGTATTTTACTTGGAGAACTTGTTTTCTGTATTCAGGTGTTGTGTCTACTTTGTGAGTATAATTCATGATGATTGGACAATCGGAGCGGGAACAATTCGGGCATGCGTACGTCGTAGTTGCACTCAACTATATATATCCTGATGACTATTCCCGTTGGGCTTGATACAAAGACCCCGATCATACTGTAAGAACCAAGATCCCACATGAAAACCCCCCCCTAGAGTCCACTAGTCAGTCAGTCAGTCAGTCAGTCCCCCACCCCCTTCCCAGCTACTGTATCCTTCTTTGATTTTTGCTAATCTCGTTTGATCGTTTCAGCGATCTAGACCCCGTTCAAGTTCCAAGTTGCAAGTTGCAGGTTGCAGGTTGCAAGCTAAGCCCTCGTCGTCTGTTAAATTCTTCGTCGGCTCTTAGACTTCTTCTTGTACTGCTAATGCGAGTATTACATTTATACCTATACCCACATCACATCACATCACATCCACATCCACATCCACATCCCCAAACAAAACTAAAATCCCACACCCCTTATCCCTGTCCCTGTCTCCACTTCGAGAGTCCAGATGAGATCCGTTATATATAAAGGCAAAGACACCCAAGCAGTCACTATACGGTAGCTGAGTTGAAGGGAGGGGGGATTTGCTAGGAAAGTGGATGGGTTTGAAGGGATGGTGAGGGGGAATGTTGATGAAGGAAGGGGGGAGGAGAGGTTTGCGGATGTTATAAATGAGTGGTTTGGGTGGTTTTTGGTGAGTTTGCTGATGGTTTTGGGGGAGGGCGGGTGAGATTGCCTTTGGCGGCGCTTTCAGGGCTCGCTCATCTTGGGGGATGTCTATTAAAAAGAGGCGATAGCAGATAGATGGCCGGAACCGCGGATAAATGTCGCGATAAAGTTCGGTGGCGTAGTGGTGTAGCATCGTTGTAGCATCGTGGATGGGGAGAGGCCAGAAAACGTAGTTGCAAATTCTGCGGAAAAAGCTGCATCGGGAGCATCATCACAATTTAACCCTCTCCCACCGGCTTCTCAGTCTCTCCTCCATACTTTTTCATCCACCACTCCCTCAACCCCTGCACATCATACCCCTCCGGCTCCACAACATACCACCCCTCGCGACACATTTTCGGATACGCATTCAGCATCCCCCCTTCCCACTCATGGCTCGTCAAACCCCGAAACAGCATCACGGTGCCCACCTCTGGCTTAAACTTCTCTGGCTCCACGAAGACGCTCAGCAGGACCTTTTTGTCGGTGCTGGGGTCGACGATGCGGAGGTCGCGTTTTGGGGGGAGGCGTGGGGGTTTGGTGATGTTGGGGGAGACGGAGTGGATGAGGGCGAGGATGGAGAAGGTGGTTGTGCGGAGATGGTGGTGGGCGATATAGGAGAGGGGCACGAGGGGGTGTTGGAGCGGGGGCAGGGAATTTGAAGTGGGTTGGAGGAAGGTGAGGGTGAGGGCTTGAGTTGAGGTAGTATGGGTGGTCAGGTTTTCCTGTTTGGTGCGGTTCTTTAGGGGTGGTTCGGCTGAACTTCGCTCTCTTTCAAGAGGAGTTCGGTGACGCTCTGGTGAAGGGGCTGTAGGTCGAACTCTTGCGGCATGAGTAAAGGCGGGGTTTCGATGCTCATTTTGGCCATCTGCAGGCATATCATCGGACTCTTTCGGTCGTGGCTGGGATTGAGTTCGTCGACGCTTCGAAGGGGTGGTAGGTAACGACTCGGACAGGAAGGATGAGCGCTGACTGCTAGAAGCCGTTGAGATTTTATCGCTATGCCCCTCTAATTCCTGCGCGAGCTTAGCTGCTGAGCTCCATCTAGAAGCCAGATTAGGATTCTCTTCAAGGGGCGTTTCTCTTTTTCTCTTATTAGGAGTGGAGTTGACAGAAGGCGGTATAGGTACTAGTGAAACCTCCTCGACTGGATCGTTTTCATTGTCAGTCTCACTAGAGAGTGTAACTCCAACGTCGTCATTTCGTTCATCCTCGCTACATTTAAGAGATAGCGGATGTTTGTTCTCTCGGCGGATTGCAAACTTAGGGCTCCCATCTCTAGAATATGAAGTATACTGGTAGTAGTGTTCTATCGTCACATTTTCTCTTTCCTCTTCTCCTATAGAATAGAAATCATCGATGACGATGTATCTGTAATACCATCAGATGTGTGTACCAGCAGCTGAAACATCCCTCAATTATGTACATTGCAGTTCCTCCTACTACTAACTTCTTGGCTTTTGCCAGATGATACTCTTTGAGGACAACATAGGAGCCTTCGCCAATACCAAAATTGGTAATTGTCTTGTGAATCCTACGCTTCAGCAATGCTGAATAATAACCCAATACTCAGCCACAGTTCACAGGGTTTCCCGTCTCCAACCGATCGCATACCTTGAATTGTCTTTTCCCCGTCTGTTAGGAACAGCCGGTAGGCTTCAGCACCAGTTGTATGCTCGTTCTTTGGGAGGACGACAATGGAGACCTTATCGATCAGAAGCTTCAAATTGGGAAAGCATACTTGTGTGCGAACAAGTTCTTTGATAATTGGTTTCAACGCAAAATGCGGCACCTTCGCAGGCGCAACTATGTCACTGCTGTGGGCGTCCATAATACCGTATCAGGGCGCAGTGGTGGGCGGTGGAAGTATATAGAAGTCGGTGAAGGCCAAGGCATGACTTGTAGATGATGACCACGGACCACGGTGGTGTTATGCCTCCTTGCGTCCGAATCGAATGTGGTGTGTGTTACTCTAGACTGTCGAAATTGAAGGACTTGAACCAGAAGAGGGTTGTGTGGGACGCGTTTTGGTGGTACGCGACCGGGCCGAGGATCTCCGACAAGGTTATCGCGCTAGTGCAAGATGGGGGCCAAAACTGGGGAGTCACGGGGGTATTGATCGATCACCTGATGTCGATTAGGCGGTCCAATCAACAGATATTCTACTGTAGATATCCCCAAGGCTGGATGAGAAATTGAGATTCAAGCTTATCATGGGATGCTCCTCCTCATTCAGGACAGTATCTCGATCAATGGCGAGGAGATCCTGAGAGCCGGCACTTCTGGTTTCGAGGATTTTCTTGGTGATGCAAAGAGGTCGTACTCACTGGACAAATCTGGGGCATGAAATCACAAAGCGTCTGTGAGCTGGCCACAAGAGGTCCTGGTGTGTGTGAAGAGGAAGAAGATTCGCAACCTCATATATTGATCTTCCAGAAAAACGTTTATATTGAGGTTATGGTATTGAGACATAGGTAAAACAGAAGCTTCAGGTTACATACAGCGACTATCTACGTTCATGTCGAAGTCCAGACTTCTTCGACGTCTTCCATCAGGTCAAGGTTTAGGCTCTTGTGGTGCTGTCCGGGATCAAGAGCGTAGCTTAGGTGACCGTTCCTCGGACGTTGAAGTTCCCAGAGTCAGGAGAGACGTGATAAGCGTTGGTCTAGCTTAGCAATTACTTTTACCAAGCCTGGAGACACTACTGGAGCATACTGTGGCTTTCATAGCGGCCTTCCACCTTTTAGCGACAGTGATGGTGAAGACAACCATGATAGAAGAGAAGCCGTAGATATTGATTCAACAAGTGATAAAGGGACTCTGAAGGATCAAGTGGACAACTAACCGTTAGTCTACAATGGGTACTCTCTTCCTCTTATTTCAGGATTTCAATTTAGTCTAATAGTCGAGTTTGACAATTCGGCACAGGTTCTGTCATTGTTGAACCTGCTTCTTCTCCTGGTAAGCCTCTTTTCGATTCCGTTCATTATATTATGTCCTTGGCCTTATTATTTGTTAGGCTAGAATCTGTGAGCAGGTATCCGCAGGTACGGGCTTCTGTATGCGACTGACGAAACATCAGCCTCAATCAGTAGTAAGCTTGTTTAAGGACTTTTCCAGTTTTTCATTCTTGTTGAAGAATTGTAGCGCCTCGTATATTCTATGGATTCTTTCTCTAATATGTGCCCTCCTCAGATCGGTCATAAATCTCCTTTTCTCCCTTCGTTATCCAAGCGTCGCCACTACGCCAGTCATATCTCTCTTCTCTTTGTGCATCTGCTGGAGTTTGGGATAAGATATTGAGAAGGGACGATGATCTTGTCATATCTATGAGAACAGTATGGACAAAGGGCTTTCAGCTTCACTAGATTTAGATATCGACAGATCGAAAAAGCGATGACTTCAACTATGACTCGCTCAAGGGCGATGAAATGAGAAAGAGCATGTATACGTATATATCAGCAGCAACGTATCGTTTGGCTTTGCATTTGCGACTGACGTAGGCCTAGTTCGTCTTGTCTGGTGTACGAAATTTTGACTGATTCACAGGTCATCGTTGAGCACGCGAAATTCTACCATCAGGAGCCGACTGTGGTTCACCAGTATTTACTTACAATCTTTACTCCAATCCTTGGGTAATCTTTTGCTGGGCTTACATTGCGCTAACTTATCAAGTACGATCTGGCCTGAAACACTAACGTCGACTGCCATGTTCCAAAATGCACATATTGGAAAACAAGCCGGCATATGGCTGGAGTTTATGAAGGTGGAAATTTTTCCTACTAATCTGGATTGATTCTTTTGTTGGTACTTCTTGCCAGGTTTGCTGATGCCTGCGTTGAGTTATTACTTCAGTGTAATCACGTGGTTTGCCCTGATAATATTGCCATTGCAGACTTGGTTTGTAGAACGATTGCTACCCACAGCTTCTTCAAACTGACGTTCGTAGTTCGGTATTCGATCTGGATTAGGTCTCTTTCGTATGACATTCGATTGGGCTCAAGTAGCCTACATCCCAGTTGGCTGCTGCTAATGTAGTTGGTGGATAGGTTATTCTGATGTGGATCATTGCACCGCTCATGTGTATGTCCAATTGCCACTACTGATCTCCTATTGTGGAGGCTTACTGTTCCCAGACTATAAGAATTCACTTTAATCTGCCTACATGCCTATTTTATCATCATCGATTTTTGACAATACAGGCGAGCCTTACAATGTGAGCAGGATCCTTACACCAGATTTTCTCTTCGACCGCGAAGCCTACCGAGCATATAGCAAAGTCTATCTCCCCATTACCTATGTTCTGTCCTATGCCGTTCAATTTGCATGTCTGGCAGCTTTGGTCACTCGTACCGCTTGTTGGCGTGGCCCAGACATATGGCGGCAGTTGAATAGATCCTGCGCGGAAGAGAGGAGCAGCGGCAAAGCAAAATATCACGACGCTGACCCAGGCATGCTGCAGAGCAGTACTGGCGGCCCCTTTACGACGTCTCACAGTAATAATCTGAGCTCACACTGAAATCTTGTTCCTTCACGCTAGAGAAGACGTCCACAACCGCCTCATGCGTCGCTACGAAGACGCCCCGATAGCCTGGTACCTCCAGACCTTCATCACCATGTTCGTTACCAGCAAGTGCGTAGTCTCCTACTACCCCATTTACCTTCCTTAGTACGGCCTACTCCTCGCCCTTTCCATCACCGCTCTCCTTTTCAATCCTGTCGGCATAGTCATGGCCCTTACAAGCCAACACGGCAGCCTCTACCTGATGTGCCAGCGAATCTGCGGCGTTGTGTTTCCCAGTCGGCCCGTTGCAAATACGGTTTTCGTGACCTACTGTTACATACAATTCTGCTCAGGGTGTGAATTTTTCGGCCGAGTCGAAGCTTAACCACTATATGAAGAATTCCCTTGAATTACTCTTCGAGGTCCAAATGGCTACGACCCTCGTCTCCAGCATTACTCAAATCGGCGTGCTGAACTGGGTGTTCGCACACATCCCAAGCATCTGCACCACTAACGCCGTCAACGGCTTTATCTGCCCTCCAGCTCGCATACACTTCAACGGCTCCATACTCTGGATCGTCGTCGGCCCCTCCCATTTTCTTTTTTGGCGCCGGTGCCCTCTACCAGCCTCTGATCCGGGCTTTGCCAATCGGGTTCGTTTGCTCGATCCTCATCATCCTCATTGCCCGCCGAGGACCGAAAATATTACTACGAAAAATCAACCTGCCGATGCTATTCGGGAGCTTAGTTTGGATCCCGCCAGCGAGGGGGCTGGATTTGTAGATTTGGGCGCCTATTTGCTTTGTATTCAAGTACCCCTTACGCATGAGAGCAGGAGCGTGGTGGGGGAAGTACCCAATGACTTTGTCAGCGCGGCTGAATAGTGCATTGGCGGCTGGTGTGATGGTTATTCTCTTCGGCATCGTGTATCCTGGGTGGATAGGGGACTGAAAATAGTGGGGGACGGAGGTTTACAAGTATGTGACTTGATTCCTGAGCTGGGTGGAGTAAGGGTGCAAAGCTTATGATACTGGTTTTAGAGGTGTGACTAGAAAGCCTGCACGTACAAGACGCTTAAGCCTGGTGAGCAGTTTGGAATTTGAATACTGGCGTTCAAGAAATTATCGTAGAGATATGGAAGAGCTGGGGAACGCATTGCTGAGAGTCTCCCCAGCACCCAAGCACCAAAGATTGCGAAGACTCACTCAACAGCGACTCATCTTCACTGGTATTCTGAAACGACACCTAGCTCATCTTCGTCGTGAAAGAAACACAAGTACTAGTTCACGGTTCATGCAAAGCTTGTGCGAGCGAAAAGAAGTGGACATAGAAACCTGTTGAAGGATTTTCTCTTCAAATTCCTAAACTTGAACTGTCACTTGGTTTGGTGGTTGATCTGATGTATTTGGGTATTGTTATTATTTGCTGACTCCCTTATGAAATTTATACAGGAATGTCTATCATGCTTTCTTCCCTTTAGTCATCTCAAACCTCCAGTTCACGATTTCTATAAGGACTTTACCTCTAGCTGAAAGACCAATTTAGTAGGTTTCTCAAGAATTCCATCAAGTGTTCGTTACCTCTTGGCCCTTTAACGAACAACTTTTCAGGGTGTCTAACCCCCGTTAAAAAAACCCTATCTCTGGCTTCGAGAAATGAAGATCCCAGGCCCCGAATCTCTTATATCGTGGAAGTTACAAACGAGGACAGACGCCACAAGAACTGCTCGCACACTCTGTCGTTCCAGTGTCGCTCGGCAAGACATCATTCCCACAGCGCAAGCATGTCAGCTGCCTTCTTTCTGATTCACCTCCTACAACCCCCTTCATTCGCATGTCCCGGTACAGAAAAGCCGCAAATAGCGTTCGCAACATGGTCTCCACAATACCACTCTTCTGCTCTGCTTTCCATAAGCTGTAGGCAATGAATGCCGTTGGAAGCGCACAGATGTTTCAAAGTGGTAGGCCGGAAGCACTCTTGGCTGAGTCTGGCTTTGCAAAGCATACACACCACCTTCCTAGGTAGCTCCTTCATGTCCGTCTTCAAGTGTGCCAGCATTAGGGTTTTCGTGCGTCGAGTAAAGGCTTTGGAATAATCGGGGATCGATGCGCGGAAATAGGAAATGGTGGACCTTGTATTCGACATTCTCTGTGTTTGTCTTCGCTAGAGGTTCTATGTCATGGCCTTTGGGGATATGCACTTTACTAAACGGGGAGTGCATCCGTGATTTTGGCCGCTTTTCAGCAGGGGGATTAAGGCAGTGATAGCTTCGCTCGGTGAGTTTCACCTTCATGGTTGTGTTTGAAGCTGGCAGACAATGTGCTGGATGGATGTCGGCAGATAGTAGCGTTCATGCTCTGTTTGGCATGGAGAAGGAGTAGTTTTTGGAAAGCTTACAAAAACAAGGTCGACCAATGGCCTCGTTGGGTTATTTCATGCTATCTAGTGGTCGTGAAACAGCACAGTTCAATCTTATAGATTTTGCATAGCGAGTTCATGGAAACCACCCCCTTTCTAGGATACCTCTTTAACTTGGTACTATGCCTTCTCTTTCGTACTAGTTCTTCTCATAGCTGAATTCGCAAACGAATACGTTTACTTAGATATCATTTACTGCCTCTCTTTCTCAACCTCGCAGCCTTTCTAGCGAAAGAAAATGTAATGAGTCTTTTCGACGTTCACCCATCCTCAAGCAAATTTGTTCTCGAAAAGACACGATATCAAATTGTATTTTTTACAAGAACTGCAGCAACAATCAGCCCCTACACTCACTCGAAATATCTTTCTTCCCTCTAAATCATACATCACGATCCAATCTTCCCCTACCAATCCTCAACCTCAAAACAACACTCTTACATAATATCTTCCCTTCTCACTTCCATCTCTCCTCTCTCTTACAGTCCTTTCCAACCTCTGAGCTATATTCCCTTAATACTCTTTTCGCCAACCCGACTTACGAATCACACTCACAAAAATCCACTTCTGTAATATGCGAAATAACGCAGCGAACAACAGTCCTGTTGATTTCACATTCATGAGCTCACTTTTCGCCTTTAAGACGTTGACAACCCGTCTCTTTCGCATCTTGAAAATTTCACCTTTTGTTTATTTACTTTCCAAGTATGATTTTTCTACTGCTGTTTTCGGTATCTTTGTGATAAGGAGCAATGAATTCTCCAAAATTATAAGATGGTTTTTCGAGACTGCCATCACGATCTTGACTGATGTTACCAGTAAAAGCAATGACAGATGGCTCATATATTCACCTGTAGGACTGCATGGATAGGTTCTGAACTAGAAATTTCGCGAGCGGTTTCCGCTTCCTGCAATGCTGAGATGTAAGATTGACTGTGAGCTCTAAAAGACCTCTACAATCTGATCATCGTCATCCTCCTCCGCTTCCCTTTGCGTAACCATGCTTCCTCCACTTGCAGCCCCTAACCTCCGTTGCCTGTTTTGGGTATCCTCACCATCGACCTCGTCCCCCATGAGAACCTGCACAACCCTCTCACATACTTCTCTTACCGTCTCATCCTCAATTTCTAAATGCAATTCTCGAATAATCACGTATGCCCCGGCCTCCTTGATTGTGTTTTTGCCCATTTCCCCTCCCTTCGTCACTATGAGAAACAAGGTCTCTAGATGGTTTCTTATGATTTTTATATCCTCCTCCCTCCTGTGCTCTGGCCCTAAGAATTGCAACTCAGCCAATAATTCTTCCGTCTCCACTTCTGTAAAACTCGGGTCAGGTCCGCAGAGCGGTAGCAGTAGTTGCGGAAGTACGGACAAGGGTGGCTGAAGAAGAAACCGAGGTGACGAGTGGGAGAGAGCGATGTTTTTGAGGAGGGAGGAAACGCCGAGCCGCCGTATATGGGAAGAGTGGGTTGTGAAGGGGAGAAAGGCGGTGAGGGGAGGGAGGGAAGGGTCGTGAGGGGTGGGCGTGAGGAGATGGGTTGTAATCTGTGGATGCTGAGGAGATAGACAGTTAGCGGACGGTTGACCATGAGGGAAGGAAAGACTCACCTTCGCAAGATCAGCGAAGAGGTAGGCTAGGTAGTCGAAGCTCGCGGCGGTGTTATAGTGGGCATCGGCACCGCGGTTGAAGAGATCGATCAATTGGTCTAGTGCGAGCAACGAAGCGGAGAGTTTGGGAACAACGGAGCGCTTGAGCGTGCAGAGGCGCGAGAAAGAGTCGGATTTCGCCATGTTGGCCAAGAGCATGGAGAACTCATTCGCGTTGGGTTCTTTAGGGCTCTGTGTAGTTGCTGGTCAGTTCGGAGGGATATAAAAGTGTGGGACTCCAGAGGGACCACGGACATACTGTTACGCGAAGGAGGATAGATTCGAGAAAGGCGTCGTCCTCAGCGAGGGACCTAAGGACCTCGGCATCGGTAGAGATATTGATGAGGATGGTCAAAGCATTCTTAGCTATGGGCTAGAGTGGTAGACAGGTCAGCGTGATGTCGTTGGCAAATGTAATGGCGATGGAGCTCCTACACACAGCGTAGTCCTTGACCAGCACCTTCAAGTCTTTCACCGGCGTCAGCTGCCCGGTCTTGAAGATCTGCGGCTGCATCTTCGAGTAGGGGACTAGATTCTCAGTTGCTACGACGTAAAAGCCCATGATCAGTAGTGCTCTGACGTCCTGAATAATCTTAGGGACAGTACCAATCTGTCGTATCTGAGTGTTGCCATGGTGCAGAAACTCGACAAGCTGGATGAAAGGACGCTTCAGAGACGTCCGTTGCGGTTGTGGAGTTTCGGAGTACACGAACCTCTTCTAATTCGGTGGGCATGTTGGCGTGGGTTAATGTTATGGATTTCCGAAAGAGCTTGATGTCAACCCTAACCCCAAATACGTAGGGCTGAAGTAGATAATCAAATTTTATGTTCAGGTCACGTGCATTGATATCTGCGCATACCTTAGGCAGGTAGACCGTGTGAAGGCGTCTACGCAGTAATGAATCAAAGTTTCGATATTACAGCGATCAAGAGGTAATTTCGTGAGCTCTAGTGCCACTCGACATGCTCTTCTATTCTGAATACCAGCCCACAGCGCCTTGCTGTATAATAAAATCTTTGAGATGCATGCATGTTATTGTTGACCTAGCACAGCAAATTACTCTCTCTGACTAGGATTTCCGGTAACTGCTCATCAAACCCCCGTTTTCCGCTCTCATAAATTGCCAGTGGATGCATGGGCATCCGATTTGGTATTATCTTCAGGTCTCCGCGGTATCACGCCTGCTTCTCCAATTCTACCAGAGGAGCCAACTACCTCCTTGCCATTCTTGTACACAGGTCCGACATTTCTCTCATTAGCTGGTGCACTAGGAGCAGCCTTCCTAGTACGGTGGTTACTTTTCTTAGGTGCTACTCCACCTTCTCCGATCTTAGCTCGAGGACTGCCTGTGTTTCCGGCTTTGTTTTGCTCCGCGCCTATCTTCTCTTTAGTGAGAGCACCACTAACACTCGGCTTCGATGGTGGACTCTGTTTTTGGGGCATCGCTTGGGCGTTTTTATTACTGACTTGAGGCTGAGACTTCTCGCTCACAGCTTTGGGTAGGTTACTAATGTCTCCGTCTTTAGCAGGAGCTAGGCTGGTGTCCGGCTTTGCTGGCAAGTTTTGTTTTGTGGGAATTGTCCCGGTTTCTCCAAGGTTGCCAACTGAACTCGGTGTCACTTGACCGGTTTTGTTCGTAGATCCGACCTCTTTTGCCATACTAGTGCTAAGGCAGTCTATCTCCTTTCCATCCTTCGTAGCTTGAGCAACGGCCTTCTTCGGCATCGGACCAAAAGCTCGATATTGCAGATTTTCCTTACTCTCCGCTTCTGCGAAGAGGTTATCTATCTTTCTTCCATCTCCAATCCCTGCGCTTTGTATCACCCGATGTGCCCTCCGGAATTCATCGCGAATGGCGATAATGCCATTATGTACAACGGTCCGAGCGATGTTATGATCAATCTCAAAAGGATCTTCAATTGCGAAGAGATATCTATGCCTGATCTCTTTCTGCTCTTGCCCGGGAGCTGTTGGCTCACTGAGGACAGTCTTTGCGCCGATCCAACCCTTTTGGGCTTTCGATACGAGACCCCCTTCTGTGCGGATTGAAAGTACGCCAGTGGACCAGGAGAAGCCACTATATCCCTGCGCAAAATATTGAAAGAAGCCGCGAAGTAGAGATCCCACAGTGTCTGCGCGGTTGTGGGTGAGCATTCCACGTTTCGCAAGATCCACTATCTCGTCCTCCGATCTCCAGAAACGGACGTTGCACCCATTGATCACAATACCGTTCTCTGGGGACTTGTCTTGCGCAGCCTTGCGGGTTACCTGAAGATTTGGAGCCACAGATGGCTGAGCGACATTAACCAGATAATGCAAAACCATAAGTACATAGCCATAGGATGAGAGTGTCCCGTGATATGGGCTGTTGATCTTTCGACGCTTGGCCCATGCTTTTACAAAAAGTATCATTGGACGAACTCTCCAGTCACAAAGTCCATAGCATTTTAACAGGTGAGTGTTGTGCACAGCCAGCTGGTTCGAAAAATTGATGTCGCATTGGATCCCGATCCCAGATTTTGGGAAATCAAGATGATGCTCAGGAGGAGCGCGGTACCTTTTCAAAACATCTGTCAAGGCTTGCAGATTCGAACGCGCGATGGCGAGGTCTGTGTAATCGCTATTGGGACCATACTTCCCGACCGCTTCTCTGAAGTTCATGATAACGAGTCTTTCAGCAGGCTCATACCATCCTTCTTTAATTGCCAGATCATATAAACGGACAAGCTCTTCATCACTAAACATAGATAAGTCGGTTGCCTTTTCCGTTTTCACAGCTGAGGCCACTTTAGGATTCTTAGGATCTTGAGTTTTCTGTTCATTATTTTTAGTAACATCTTGGTGAGAGAATGGCTTGCCAGAAGTAACGCTCGCTGAGAAGTGCTTGAGTTCGTCAACCTTGGCATCATCAACAAGGTTGATGCATGGAACAGATATCTCCCTAGAGTTTTGATTGACGCCGCCCTCCTTAGCCGTAGCTGCTACAATAACCTCGACCTTCGCACTATCAAGATTCACGGGGTCGTTGGTTTTAGGTCCAGTGTCTAGGTGAGGATTTTGGGTGGCCTTGGACGTTTGGGTGCTCTGCATATGGTCACGCGCAGCCCCATCTACCGTGGGGGGGTTCTCCTTTTTCGCAGCTTTCTTTGGATCTTCGGTCTTCTTTACCCTCTTAGGCTTTGGCGGTGCATCTCTTTCCTTCTCATACTTGGCTCGCTCCTCTAATAGCTTAGCTGCAAGGTCGGGCGTAGGTTTTTCGCAGAATTTGATGATGGGAACCCTTGTTTTTGTGAGTAGTCGAACGCCATATCCTAAGTCTAAGAGGGCCTTCTCAAGAAGCCTCGGAATGTCCGACTCTGGAGACGATGATTCGGGCTTCGAGTGTGGAGATACAAGTGCCAGATCCATGTCTGCTGAGTGCGTAGCAAATCCAGAGGCGAGACTACCAAAACATTTCAAGCTAACCGATTTCTCGTCGAAGGCGCCGTCTTTCTTACGCTCATGCTCGGTGATAGTTTTGCAACAGACCTCCTCGAGCACTAGCCTTAGAGCTTCTTTCTCTTGAAGCTCGTCCAGACTGATGGTAGCTTTAGGGATCTCTACGCCGGCTAGCTGTTCCAGAAACACGGCTTGTGCTCGTACTGATGCGTCGGACATTTGGTAGTTGCTTGTTGGTCGAATTTGGTTGTGGTTTTGAGGCTGAGGGCTGTTTGGTTCGTAGAGTTGCCGGTTAAGGGGTATAGGCCGGGGATACTGCGCGTGCTGGTTCTGGTTCCGGGTGGCGAAGTTTGCGTAAGGTGACTGCTGTGGTGGTAGAGATCTATGGGGGCGATAGTTTGCTGAGTTCAACATAGTAGTCGAATTAGGCACTGCATGCATGCCACGGACATCCACATAAGGGTGCCGCGACTCGGGTTGCTGTCCGTTTAAGCCATGCTGGACGCGATCTCGGCTAGCATTTGGCAAAGATTCTTGGTAGACTGGTTGGTAACTACGTCTCCCATTGAAATGAGGATTCGGAGTCACACTAGACTGCCCATACGCAGGTCGATGGGCATCCTGACCCTGCTGAGCTTGGGAAAAAGTAGGATTTTGCAAAGACCGTCGTGTGCCTGGCGGGTGCGAGCTGAGGCTACCAACTGATCTGATGGATGGAGCCAGAGGCTGGTGCCCTCTGGTCCGACCTTCCTGCTGTCTTCCCTGGACTTCCGGTGATTGCTGACGTGACGCTGGAAGAGCTCTACCTGGGGACTGGGATTGGCCATTTTGTTTGCCTGACGTTAATTGCTGCGCTTGGTTCGCAGGTGGTTGTTGTTGAGCTTGGTTATTTTGCTGAACCACCGGTAGGTCTGCGGAAGTTTGGCTACCGTTACTGAGGATCATTCCTCGCAAGTGGGTTTCGAGATCCATAGTTCTTTGCAAGCCGTCATTGGCCGTAGGAATTGGTAGATCGTCCATCTTGTCGCCCTTGAGAGCACGTTGGATTCACAGACAGTACCAGCAATCTAAATAACGAATAGCTGTTACAAGCTCTCCCAATCACTGCATAGCTGCTCTTTCGTTCAGTTGAATATGTCCAGCCATAAGTCCCCACTCTCTTATGTATTCACCTACGTCAGCCAGTAATCAAACATGTATGGTCACCTCAAGCATGTAAAATACAGTCTACCTTGCAACAATACAGCGATATTTCGACCAACTTGATACCTTATTCATGGACTGAGAACTCAATTGTGATTGGTTCCATTCCATGGGAGCGAAAGTGACAGTGATCTGCAACGAGCCGCAATGCCACTAACGCTAGCGCTTTAGCGTTATGCCGGTATTTGAATACCGCTAACTGCAACTAGCCAGCAACGTCCGCAGCACAATTGGGAAAAGCAACAAAGACGCCGTCGCCTTTATTTGGGTTACTCACCTTCACCCTCACTGTCTCTTCAGCAGATGCTACTATGTCACTATGAGGAAATAGTAACAAGTATTGCGAACTGCGCAACCAATCCCTGTGCCCCATTTGCAGGCCAATTCACAGCGCCCCTCACCAACACCTTTCAAGTCACCTTACCCATCCCGATCAGTGTCTATCATCAATCCAGTTCTTCTGAATTTAATCCATCAGCGTCACAATGATGAGTGCCTCCCCAGCTGACCGCACCCCAGGCCGGACACCCACCGGTGGACAGCCGCAAGTGATGCGCCGACCCAAACCTGCAGATCCTATGGTTAGGCCAAAGCCGAGAAACAAGCCACGCCCGCAGGGAACTCCTAGCATAAACGGAGTTGGTGGTGCTCATTCAAATGGCCGTTCAGTCCCTGGCCAAGGCCAAACGCAAGTCATGCCGCAACACCCTGGGAGACCTATGGTCGTACCACCTCGACGCCCTTCGCCTAGCATTCCCAATCTTCCTGACGACTCAGAAATCAAAACCAGCGGCTTCAGTTCCCCTGCTTTGGCGCCATACACGGATTTCCCCCTGGTGACGACAAAGCGGGCTTTCATGGAAGGGTTACGGCATCATGTTATCCGATTTGCTAGTAAGAAGAGTGTTGACCCACAGAACACCGAGGAATTCACTCGACCAGTACGGCTGCACCGCCGAGATCCTCGTGCTCCGCCTGGTGGTGGAGGTGGGAACAAGGACGATGATATGGCGATGGATGGAGTAGACTCTAAGGACGGTCTGATTGATAGCAAGGAGAGGGAAAGGCAAGAGTTGCTCAAGGCTCAGAGGGATGCCGCGCGGGAGGCAGAGATGGCTCAGGTGGCACCATCAGCGAACACAGGAGGCCAAAAGAAGCTGAATGCATTCAAGAAAAAAACGCAGCAAATCTATCGAAATGACAAAACCGACGAGCAAAAGGCTGAGTCAAAGCTGCGTTATGAAGAAACGTTGCCTTGGTTCATGGAAGACTTTGACAACAAGCAAACGTGGGTTGGTAGTTACGAAGCCGCACTTTCGGAGACCCACATGATACTGGTTCACGGACAGGACGGCACTTTCAGGATGCTTCCGTTGGAAAGATGGTATAAATTCACCTCAAAAAACCAATTCAAGTCTTTAACGATAGAGGAGGCAGAAGCCCGGCTCGACAAGAAGGTAACTCAGCCAAGATGGTTCCAAAGAGGGGAATTGGATAAGATAGCCAAAGAATCGGAGAAACAGAACTCGAGACAAGCGAAAAAGCTCTGGCTGGGGAAGATTGACGGTGATCAAGCGTCTCGGTCTACGATCACCAAGAATGAGCATGTAGATGCCGACGATCTCGATTTTATCGAAGATCGGTTTGCAGATGACGAAGAAAACGGCATGTTCGAGGTAGAAAATGAGGAGACCAAAGAGGCCGAGGAGCGAATCCAGCGGGATCAGAAACAAGCGAACATATTTGACCTCAAAGACGAGAAAGAGTATGACAAACAAGACCGATTAGAAAAGAAGGAGAAGGAGACGGAGAAGAAACTTGGAAAGGGTGTCAAAAAAGCCTTGATGAAGCGAGAAAAGAATTTTATTTACGATTCGGACTCGGAAGACAACCCTTACTCAGAAACGGTTAGGTCTAAGATGAGACTCATGAAAACCCTGCTGATTAGAGATACAGAGTGAATCCGAAGACACAGAGACAGAACTTCGCAAAGAAGAAGAACGCAAGAAAGAAGAAGAGCGGAAGAAGGAAGAAGAGGAGAAGAAGACAGCATCCGATCGAGAAAAGTCCAAAACCTCCAAAATCTCCTCCGGCAACACTACACCAGTTCACAAGTCTAGCAGGCCATCGAATCTTTCCAAAAAGCCTTCTACCAACAATCTCAAGCGTCCCGGCTCTCCTAATCTATCCGAAGCAAGCGGCAACGAGTCCTCCCGGAAGAAACACAAAAAGCAACACGCAACGTCCTCCCAACCCCAGTCATCTACCCTCAAACCTCCATCCCGCCCCATGTCTCCTGCTAATGCCCCACCATCCTCCGCCCCAGAAGCTAGCCGTTCGGCTAATCTTAGCCAACGCAAATCACCCGCCATCCACACTTCTGGCGCTCGGCCCGAGAAACGCGCCCGCCCAGATGCCGGTTCAGGCAGTGACGTTGGTTCTGGTGGTGAGATGAGCGATGGGAAAAGGAAGAAGCTCAAGCTTAAGCTCAGCCAACCTTCAAGTAAAGGAGTAACCCCGCAAGGAAGCAGAGCCGGGAGTCCAGAACGGGGCGGTGATGGAGGCACTAAGTCCAACGCGGGAAGCCAAGCTTCTGGTCCTGGTACGTTCACTTACACATCTAAATCCATTTGTCGGGCCCCATCTCTATCATGCATCTTATTAACATAAATCTTCGCCCACACAGACACATTCGTCTACCCCACCGGCGCCGAACTCCAAGCCCACGTCCCACCGGAAGGCATCAGGTTAAGTGAGCTGATGAAGTTCTTCCCGGGCGCCGCACGTCCGGAGCGCAAGGGGAAATTCGCGGATGTGATGAAGGCGCATTTGCGGTATGATAGGGCTACGAAGTTGCTGACGCCGAAGAACAAGTGAGTTGAGTTGTGTGTGGATGAGACGGGCTGAGACGGTGTTGCGTGTTATGAGGGGGTGGTGGCTATGGCTGTAAGTGAGGTTGGGCGAGGTAGGTGGAAGCGTTGAGTGATGATTTTGGGCCGTAGATGGGTCGCATGCCAATAAAGCATTCTGTTCGCTTGGGGTTAGGGTCTTTGAATTTGCTAGATTAATCAGATGTCTAGTTCTTAAATCTAGTCCTACTTTGCAACCGCATGGCCGCCAACTTCCGGTCACTCCAATCGATGCGTTTAATCATCTCGCACATCTCTCTTACCGTTTTGAAGAAACGTACTCTTGATGTGATATGCATTCGCACACGTGGTTGTGCGCTGTAAAGCGAGAGAGGGGCTGATTGATGCTCGAAGATCGGTAGACATTACGTGATGGCTTCAAAGTGTAGAACGGGTTATCTATATAAATCCAATCTGCTGGCTTAGATATCCCATTCCCCCAAGTCCAACATTCCCCACCCTTTTCTCCCTCAATAACCACTCTACAACTGACCCATGGCATCGCTGATATGAAAAAAACGAGTGATATATATTCGACACTGGGTGGTTTAAAGAAGGGGGGGCAAGTTTTGCTACATAGACAACCCCTCTTTCATCGACGAAGGAACTGCAAACCCACCATCACCCAACCCTGTCACCTGCACCCGGTTGCCCAAGAATACCATAGCAAATCATGCCAATAACGAGGAACATCGTCACTTATTGCTCGTCATCTGCTCTCACCTGTTTTTTTTGGCTTTTTTTTTGGCTTTTTGGGGGGGGGATTTCGAATTTCGATAAGACTGTCTGAAGAAAATCAAATACACAACCGCTTGTGAGGATAGTCCAGCCATGGCGCGTTCGTAGTGGTTACTTGAGATTATCAATATACGCGATGTGGGTTTTTTTTTTCGATGGGGATATTGTAGATTGTTGAGGGATGGGGTGGGGGTTTGTTTGGAGAGGATTTAGGTAAGTAGGTGAACGCCATTCTGGTTGGTTTTCTTTTTCTTCTTTGTTAATATCGCCCAACGGACCTGCAACCCTCGCCGCGAAGAGATGGATTCGGTGATGTAGTTTCCGGCATTGGTTTGGCAGAAGGATTGGGATGGGGGTGGTGGTTGGATATGGTGGAAGTAGGAGGATGGGGGAGAGGCAAGGAGAGGTGAGAGATGGGTTCGGTATAGCATTAGGCACGATGTTACGTATGGCGTATTTTTTATAGATGGATACCAGGATGGGTTTGAGGGGGGGAAGAGAAAGCTAGTGGTAGAGGGTGATTAGGTCATCATTGTTAAGGTTCTTTTCTTCAAGTGTGGATGTAAGCAGGGATGATGGCGGCGGTGGGATGGTATGTTTGTGAATGGGGAAATGGTGAGGTTGATGGAGTGGCATGGTGGAGCGAAATGGTGGAATTAGAGCGCTGTGGAGTTACGTTCGTAGCTAGTTTCAGCAGAGATTCATGTCACACACTCACGTCACCACTTGCTCTTCCTTCCATTTCTGAAGGACGGTGTTTGGGGTGAAAGTGGGAGGGGTTTGCACGTGTAGAAGAAAGGGGTGAACCAGTAATGTCAACAGCACATAGATCTATGGCCTTAGTCGACCCTTTTCATTCCTCAATCTTGACAACGACCACCTACGGCACCCAATTTCGACTCGAAGATACTGCTCCACTTTGAAAACCACAACCCCCTATCTGCCCATCATCTCTGGCTCGCATTGAACGCCATATCCATCATGTTCTACGACCCCTCGAATTGTCGAAGGGAGTCTTGACATGCCACTGCATACACCTGTCGAACAATGGCTGCCACTCGAATTCGCAAATCTCGCATCCACACACACAGCCACCTGGTCCGTCATATTCGCGACTACAATGAGTGCACATCCGCGCCATCCTCTGCCACCCCAACTCATTATTCACACACGTGCGCTTTTGCGTCATATCCCAAGGTCGGTGATCGATATGTTGGTAGACATGGAATACGCAGAAGCGCGCGGACGGTTTGCGGTCTAAGAGACCGAAGCAGCGATTGAACTCGGCGCACTCTCGCCAGATGTCCCACATAGTAGGGCAGAAAAATTCGCGGGGGCATGTGCGTTTGCAGAGTATGCAAATCAGGTTTCGCGGGAGTACTTCCATACCGCTCTCAATACGGGCGATGACGAGGGCTTGGGCGCATTTGTTGAGGGGTTGACGTGGGACAACGTCACGGAAGTAGCGGTTTGTAGCTCGCAGGCACGCGGTAGAGACAGGATCGGCATATTTGGCGATCTCGAGTAAAAGCTCCATAGGGAGTAATGCAAAGCGAGAGTGGGTAGCTGGCACATGGGTTGTAGTCCCCTTTGGCTTGGCCTTAAAAAGGCGCTTTGGAATAAGTCTTTTCAGGAGACTGAGCTTCCTGACCACTGAGCGTAACTTTGAGGGTCCCTTTGGCGGCATTTCCTCAGAAGGTTTCGGCATGACGGGGACTCTGGTGCAAGAACAACGAGAAGGACCTCGTTGATATTCTTGGACATCGGTGGTTGATTTAGCCTTGGATTTTGATTTAGGCATGGTGGGTGATCGGGGTGATCGTGGTGATCGCCGGTTGGAGTTGTGCGAGCAAGAAGCGGCTTTGGTAGGGACAAATTATTGAAGCTGGCACTCCTCTGAATAGCGATCGTGCATCAAGTAAATAATCGTGCAAGGTCCTACATGGTGCAAAGCTCTTGGACGTTGGAGCAGAAACTGCTCAGACGAGATGTTTTGTAAGGGGTTGGTTGGATATCCAGTCCAAAAAAGATTGATATAGAAACGCGCTAAAAGTGGGTGCAGTGAGTATGAATGAACACTCATCCAATGATATCACGACCTTAGATATCATAGAAAGGCTATTTCATCCTGATTGTCTCTGTGCAATATTTTCTGTTACTCTGTATCTTAGATGGAAGGTACTGGGCAGCTTTAATGAGTCTGCTTCACGTAATACCGTTCTCATTCTATCAGAGAAATCTTTCGGCTCCATGTTTAGCCGACTGTCAGGTGAATACCTAGAAAGACTGGACGTCAAAGCTCAGGCACGCGAAGTGACGTAGCAGAATTTTTTAGCTTTATTGTGGCTTAGAGTATGCAAGCAGCACATGTGGCCTTGAATACGCTTGGTTTTTCAAGGAGCCTCCATTGTCCTTTGGTTTTGCACATGGTTTCAATCTTGAAGCTCTGCTGGGAATGAATAATGAAAATGTATTGGCATCTCGTCAACAACAATAATATAAAGGGGTTATAAATGCTCGAGGGAAAAGCATTTGGTGAAAGAGCCTAAAAAATCCATATTTTTATGATTTGGCTTCTTTTCTCCTTGGTATAATAATTTCCAAGACTCTCGCATGGTCAACGCGTTGTAATATCTTGTCCTTTGGTCCCTGAAGCACTGGTAAGGTAAGCGTCTCGTTAACAAGGTCACCATCTTTGGAAACAGATCATATACTTGCTCGAGATTCATTGAGCGCTTTCTGACCAAGGATTGATGGGGGCGAATGCCACGGATTAGAAGATACTGAGGTAGGCCGGTGCGACGAAACATCGAAGTCGGTTGAAAACTAATCAATAACCCATCATGTTTAGGTAGACTTTTACCCTCGGTCCTTGATAATTACGATGGATTGTGGATCGATTCTCTGCACCGCGTGTATTGAAAAAGTGCCACAGTGGGATCCCCATCCTTTTACGGATGTACTGGTGAGTATAGCCTGGGTGTTACTGATATAACAGGAGAAGAACAACCACTAGTGCTTCATTGGATTTACCAGCGGAGATATCATTGTGCTTTTCCGGACTGTCTGCAACCATCTCACTCTTCTTAGAGGATGATTTCATGCTTGGGGAGTATGCGAGATGTCAGAAGTCTAGCTATACCACTAGCACATACTTCTAGTTACAATCTTATCGATCATTGGAGAGCCGTAAGTAGTCCATACCCGATGGTTGAATCGATCCATTTTGCAGACATTCGAGGATCTCGAATTTGATGTCTTACGATAAAAATACTAAATTGCTGGGTGGTGAGACGAAGCAAGCATGCAGTATTATCATACAGTTGCTTCAACATGATGGCTGAGAGCATTTATAAAAGAATCTGACAATGTCATGAGTGTGCAGTACGATAAAGAAGACACGATCAGTAGACGTTGTGACGTTGTAGTCGCTGCTCATATTGCTCCGCTAAGAAAGCGGGTCTGCGGCTAACAAAGGCCGGCGTTACCTTGAGAGTCCTTGTATTCAGCCGGCAGTGCACCAAGCCATCTGGAGTATGGATCAAGCCCAATTAGTACTAGTGCTCTAGAAGCGAGCTCTAGCGCTCGGCGTTGTAGTTAGCATGGTGCATCAGGGAGTTTGGTGCATTATCAAGTAAGGTAAGTGAATATATTTTACTTCTAGCAAAGGTAAGTCAAGCTCATACCTGACTTTCCTCTTATCAGCAAGAACAACAGATACATGCTACATAGCCACATCTGTTCATTACAGTAGTGGTGGTAGCATCTTAATGTTCGTTCTCCCCCAATGATTTCATCCAGTAATCACTTTACAGTGCATCCGAGAACCGCTCTAGAGCCGATCCAGAATAATGCTGTTGTACAAGGACTTATCGAGGGAAATGAAAACTAGAATCAGTCCACGAAATATCGCGCTATAAGTATCTTAAGATTACCTTTCGAGATAAACTATAGTAGATATAATCATCGCATCCTTATTATCGTAGACTTCTGCACTAGAAACACAATGGTCAACCGTCTTGAAGGCCGAGTGGCAGCCATCACTGGGGCAAGCTCTGGGCTTGGACGAGCAATTGCTCTAACCTATGCAAGAGAAGGTGCCGCGGTCGTCTGCGCGGATCTCCAGCCCAATGCTCGAACCGACACGAAAGGCGCCGAAGAGTCTCAAGTACCAACTCATGAATTGATTATCGATGACGGCGGAAAAGCAAGCTTTGTGGAGACTGACGTTCGCGACGAGATTCAAGTCGAAGCACTTGTTGGCTCTGTGATCAAGGATTTTGGACGTTTGGACATGTATGCTATTTGAGTTCTTTAGTAAGAATTCAGGCGGAGAGGTTTTAATGGCAGCACCGCAGTATGGTCAACAACGCGGGCATAGCAATTGACGTCGACGGACTCGCTGCAAAACCTGGTGGCAATCGTATCCACGAGACAGCGACCGAGACATTCGATCTTACAATGAACATCAATGTTCGCGGTGTCTTCCTTGGATGTAAATACGCCATCGCCCAGTTCCTCAAGCAGGATCCTCTGCCGGTTAACAGCAGAGGTGATTTCACTAGAGGTTGGATCGTCAACACGGCAAGTGCAGGTGGTCTGGTCGCTCTGGTTGGCGCTCCAAGTTATATTACTTCGAAGCATGCGGTGGTGGGGATGACGAAGCAGGTTGCAATTGATTATGCGAAAGATAAGATTCACTGCAACGCGCTTTGTCCTTCATGTGAGTTCATCATACCTGAATTCATCTACTGTACACCCCACTACTCAGGCCAGGGCTGAAACCTTGGTAGTTGTGGACACGGCGTTGATCGCGGCAATCACCAGGGACACTGAGAACCCAGTAGCCGTGGGTACGAAACAAGTCCTGGTTGCAGGTCATCCTTGGGGAACTCTGGGTCAGCCAGAAGACGTTGCGAGAGCAGCTGTTTTTCTGGCGAGTGAAGATGCTCAATGGATTACCGGTACTTCACTGGTGATTGATGGTGGATACACAGCTCAGTAGTTGTACATCAGCCATGCCTGATGCGTCAAGGTTTACAGAATTGAGTCTGCCCTATATTTACGGATTGAGACATACGTGCCCGTGGTGCCCATATTTGCATTCGACAAGCAGCTTTGATGATTGTGGTTTCAAATTCATACTTCATCCATCTAGAGACAGCAAGAACGCGACGATACCAACCACATTAATCATCCATCATTGCGGTAATGACACTATCATCGCGTGCAAAGACCGAATTTCTTAGCAACCAGGAGAATGTATCGGAACTGCTGTATCTGCATCTCAAGTTCGCCCTGGGAAACAGCGACGCATTCTGGCACAGTTGAAGACACAGGTCTGATGTACACACCTCCAACTCGGCAGTTGAAGTATACAGGTACTACCCATAGCTTGCCATCAACGTCGGCCAATCCGAGCGCTCGGCGATCGAGCCAACCCATCGAAACATACATGCGTTTGCCAAGTCCCGCCGCATAACACTCAACCGCGAACGAACAACTCCTGAACTTACATATCGAACTTGCAGACCTCTATACCCTTTTACTTTATTCGCCTTCCAACATGCTTGATCTTCCCTGAACCAATTATCATTACCTTTGCTGCTCCTCTCTTCATGCCACTCTGATACATCACAAGCCTTCGCTTTCCGCTTCGCCTCTCAGCCCATCTTTATTTCCATCATGCGGCTTCAACATACCTCCATACCCTACTTCCAATCTTAAAAACCTGCCGTCTACAAGCATGGCCTTGTCCTGGCCGTGTAGAATTCCCCCTCTTTTTTTAATCTTGCCCTTCTCTGCAATGAGTTATTGGAATTATCTAGCAATTACTGCAAGGTTGTCGTATTCATTTGTAGCGACTATGCGTTCTTATAGATTTCGGGTCGCTCTTTATCTTGTATACGATGCATTGTTATCCGCTCGTTTTTTCGGTTTGTCGATGTCACTTGGAGGGCTGACGGCCAGATGGGACAAATCATATTCATATACGGGAAGTTCCCTGGCCTAGCGCTGGGGTTGGATCTCTGGTGACGAAGTTCAAGGTTGAGAGCATATGCGTGTCGGGAAACCTTTCTTGGCTAAGAGTAGCCAATTTGTTCTCAGTTATCAAGTTTTTTCCGAGACTGCTGTGCACTTCTACGGTATGGTGTAAAAGTAGGTCTAATGTATGGAGCATCATCCACAGATGGAGAAGCTATACCTAGTTTTAAGACTTTGAAATTCACACAGCAATGCGAGCCCTACTTGTGAAATGTCTCTGCACATTAAACAAAATCTGTTCTTCCAAACAATATGCATCCTTGAAAATAGGTTTCGCAAATGGCCACAGCTCCTCCGGACTCAATTCCTGACTTGCCAAAGGCGGATACGGGATGGATGCATTGTGCTTATATCAATTACTGAACTTGTACTATGGCCAATATGTCAAAAATGGCTGATCAATCTTCGGAGACTATGTGAAGATCGTTTTGAATGTCACTTCTACGGCAAATTGTTTGTGCACAAGGAATTAGTAAGCCTGCTCCAAAATCTCCCATCCACCGCTCCGCCTCAATCTCTTGCCGATTCCCGAGCATTGCGAAGAACTTTAAGGCTTCATCCACAGCGTTGGCGCGGTCTCCAGAGCCTACCCACCTTCCTGTACATCGCTGCGCGCTTGCCCGAGAATAGAGGGAGCAGGCAATCGATTCAACAGGGCCGTATGAAGCCTGGCTAGCGTAGCTATATTCTGGGGTGAGCTGCTGCTAATGAGATCTCTGGTCCAAAACATCTCTTGAAGTTTTGAGTCTATCGGTGAATCTGAAAAGCGTGAGTTCCCGGCCGAAGCAGCAAATAAGGGCCAACGAACTTGTGTCCCTCTCGGGAAAACCCTTCCAGATGAGCTTCGCCAATATCACCCACAAGATTATCGTACGTGGTCTCTGGCTTTTGCCTACAGAAGTTGCACAAGATTTCGATTACGCCATCTGCAAGGTTCAAGCGCGGAAACTGCTTATTGATAGCATCCCATTCGTCCCAAGTTAGCTGGCCGCCGGATCCCTCCGGACCTACGAAATCGGTCGAGACGCCTCTCGCGCAAAACGCGACCTCGATCTCTTTGAACTGGTTGATGCTGCGCGTGCTGTGCAGGGCAATAGCATCCCAGACAAGCTGGACACGATGCTTGTTCCAGCTCGGGGCTTCGCGGCTGAGGAAGTCTCGCGCTGCGTCAGCACCATCGACTTCGAAACGCTTGTGCTTGGAGACGAGGCGGCCAGTCTGGTCCCATCCTAGGTCGTGGAGTATGGCGCTTACGGCATGAGCCTCTAAGTCGCGACTGGAACATTTTGGATCTTTGGAAGCAAGGCAGAAGCCGATGAGAAATGAACGCATAACATGATTGAAGCTCATCTCGTTCAGGTGGTCTTTGGCAAAAGCTATAGCGGAGTCAACCAGCGGCGTATCCGGTACCGTGACCCCAGCAAGGACTCTAGTAGGAGTGTTCGATGACATCTTCTGGCTGCTGCTGCAAGGACTGAATTGAATCTCCCTAAGATAACAGTTGGTTTGGTTCTCAGAGCAGGGTCGAGAAGGCCTCTTTTATAAGGATCGACCGACGTCGGGAATGACCGGTTACCAAACTCTGATGCGAGATTGTCAAATTCTGTGCTCCATGCAAAGTTGAGTCCTTGACTAAAAGTGATCGAGAAGGATCTTTGTATAGATAGGGAAGAAGAGTAGAGCCGAAAGTGGGCTTCGCTAAGCGAGAACCTAAAATAAGATACCTTGAGAGCAAAAGCGTAGTTCTCAGCGGCAATCGTACCAGTACATCTTCACCTTACTATTATAATACTTGCCTACTCATGAATCTGATGACAATCCTCTTGGTTCCCACCCCTAGTCTCCTTCTCTGTGCTGTTGTTCACAATCACACGTAACGTGCTGGAAATTCTACTTTTGATACATCTCAGAACTAGCTTCCTACAAACCATGGCAGCTGTCGAACTCGAACCCGTCCCCACTTCGCTTGCCGTCTTCCCATCCTTCATCGCTCAATGAGGATTACAGTTGGTGAGGGGTTGGAAACCGGAACTTTTTTTTTTGATTCCGGCCCGGACTCAACTTTCTGCATATGCTAATCATGAGATCAAAATTATTCCAATCCCGACTCAGCTTTCTGCATATGCTAATCATGAGCTCAAGAATTGATGTTATATAGTTAAAGTAGCTAGAGAATAAACAGCAAGAGCGAAGTATTGAAGCTGTGCATATGCACAGCTTGAGCGAAGCATCGAGAAAACAGCATAATCACAGATCACGCATACTCGTATATCATGAATAGCAAGACGAGCGAAGATTATTCTACATATGCTTAGCATATGCACAAAACATGTGAATCATGAACTCAACTTGTGACATGCTCATCAACAAGCTATCGCTCACGTTATTCTCATCAGATTTTTCTCATGCATTTTCTTCTTCATTCTCGTTGTTCAGCTCATGATTTGCATCATCACTTTTCTCGTTGTTTTCAACATTTGCATTGAACAAATCTTGAGTGAGCTGAGTTTCTTTTTAGTATATGCGCAGCATATGCGAACTGAAACTCTCATCTTCAAATCATTTAGTCAATCTGTCATCTCATTCGCTCAATTTTCAGCAGCGATGCTTTCGTCGTTCATCGATGTTTCTTTATGCTCAGTTGATGCTGTGCATATGCACAGTCGAGGCTTTGATAATCAGATGTGGTTTTATTTGTGACCTCGCTTAATGCTCTTGGCATATGCTTCGCATAGGGCCTGAGGCTTTTCCAACTCGACGTCAGATCTTGAATGTGCGGGGCATGTCATTTTTAAAGTTCAACCCGACGCCAAGAATCTTTTCCAACCCTCGGCTCAACTTTTCCAACCCCCTACCAGCTGCACCCCGGTAATGCTTATATCAATCTCTATAATATCTTACTATATTACTTCATGTTCTCATTCCTATTGCCGAGAAGCTGTTCTGTATCACACATATGGGTATCAGAAAGAATCGTTGCATATATAAAGTAGTAATGTACAATAGGACGGCTTTGAAACGTGTCTCGGTGACTATAAGCCACCGCTTCTGTCCCTCCACTTCTCCAACAATTCCCCATTAAAAGTCATGTCCAACATGGCCGTGCCGAACTCGTCAATGTCCGCGGGTTCCGCGTCGTCAAAGAGCCTCGCGCACTCGAAGCGCTGCAAGAACGCCACATTCCTTCCTAAGCACTGCTTCTCCCACTCGGTGGCGCTCGCGGCATTCCAAAGGCCGCTGCGGTTCGTGTACATGACGCCGCCGGGGCAGGCCGACCAGCGCTGCTGCAGCGCGGAGAAGACGGGGGAGAGGCTGACGGCGACGAGCCAGGTGCGGCGAATGCCCTCCGACAGGATCCACAGGTACCACTGTTGCTGCGAGTAGGTGGACGGCGTTGGCAGACAGCCGACAAGATGCGTGGCAGCGGCGTGGGTGTTTGACAATGCCTTTGCGGCCGAGTGAAAAAGCTCGCCGGCCCAGCTATCCTGGACGGCCATGTGGCCTTCGGCGACGTGGCGGGAGCGGATGTCGCCGTCGAAGAGGCCGATGATCTGGTAGACCATGAGCGCGTGCAGCCTTGTTAGCTGCGCGAACAGGTCAACATCTTGCTCCCCTCCGTCGGCCCACTCCTCCGCGCCAACCCTGTCCAGAACAGCCCCGTTCTCCCGGAGTAAATCGTTCGACCTGTCCTCTACAATTTGAAGGACGATGTCCGTGTTTGCGGGTGTCCGATGGATATAGCTAGCCAGCGTGGCATACGCGACCTGCACGCACGCCGGGGAGTTCGCACTGTACAGACAGGGATGGATAAAAGGGTTGCTGCCGGTGGTGACCCAGCGTTCGAACCAAGACTGCAGCACCGCCACGTACTTCTTCATCGTCGCTTTGCCAACTGGCATAGCGGCCGAGGTGTCCACTCTATGGGATATCCTCCACGTCTCGAGCGCAAGGAACCAGTCTGCCCTGGTCGCCGGCGCACTGGGCGTTTGAATGAGAGACGACGGGGCAGTGAAGTCACTGTCCATGAGTGGGAATGCCAGGTCCAACATAAGGTCGTCTGCAAGGATCAGGTTTGCGGTGCGGGAGGATGTGTTGCCTGCAACCTCGGCGAGCAGTCCATCCTCCACTCTCGGCACCGAGCCTCTCAACGCATCCGACAGCAATGGCCGAGACGAGGAAGCTGCTCTGCTTCTCGACGGCGGATAGACGCAGGACCTGCCCCTATCCGCGCATCGTGCGCACGACGGCATCTGCCGACCGCATTTCCGCTTCGACCTTGCGCAGGCGCTGCAGGCGTTTGATTCCGCGTGCGTCGGCATGGTCGAAGGACAAATCCTTTTGGAGTCTTTTTCGGGGGCAGAACTGGCTCCCGATCTTGTCCGCGGCGGAAGTCGAGAGGAATACTGTAGGCGCGTATTTGTCATCAGCTGGGTGCGTCCCCATGTCCATTGGGCAATCGCCCGCACGCTAACCCGAACGGCGGAAGCCTAGTCCGCAATATAAAACACCTCCATTTCTAGGGGATCAATATTGAGGACAAAGAGCCTCTTATTGATGAGGCAAGATGGTTTGATGATATAGAGGCATCTGGAGTTGCAGTGCAGTCTTTATCGGCCATGCAATCGGCGGGTGCTTCTACTACACCATGGCCATACTACTTCGCCACATTTCCATTACGGGAAAAGATATCTCTCTGCCCTGAAGAAACGACAATGTACTCCAAGTCACACCCTGAATGCATTTTGTTTAGGAGACCGCGACGGACCAGAGCCCACCGACATGTAGTAAAGCGGACCCGAACTTGTGCGCGGGCTAGCTCTTGGGACTTCGCACGGATGCCGTGAGGTGGCTCTGAGTATGTATATAAGAAGACTCCAACGCAGACTTACAATCCATATCATAATTCAGTACTCTGCTTTGCATCCCACACCAAATTAAAATCACTCAATATGTCCGTTTACGTTATTACTGGGGTGTCGAAGGGAATCGGGGTGAGTCTGCCTCATGCCGTGTTATGTATTGCTTGTGCTTAATTCAGCGTAGTTCGAGTTCGTCAAGCAGATCTCGGAGGACCCGAAGAACCCAGTCGTCGGTCTGGTCCGCGACAAGGCTGCGACCGAGAAGAAGGTGGCGGCAGAGCTGGGCGACCGTTCCAATGTCCACATCCTCCATGCAGACCTCACCAGCTACGCCAGCCTGAAGCAAGCCGCTGCCGACACTGCCAAGATTGTTGGCGAGCGTGGTATCGACTACCTGGTTGCCA
>JAABVA010000669.1_pt1 | contig 41510 bp, 36 predicted proteins | sample 5560331 | NCBI WGS metagenome assembly JAABVA01 (sample SAMN12812661, study PRJNA571458) | rock metagenome | isolation source: Antarctica rocks | place: Antarctica: Victoria Land, Mt New Zealand sud | collected 2016-01-07 | reverse complement strand
CATTAGCAATATAGCTGGCCTTGTTGGAGCGTCGGTAAATTTAACTCCAATCATTATTCCTCGTAGAGAAGTATCGTATAAGTCCTCTGGTGCCGGACGGATTTCTTCTTTACCACCGTATTCAACTTTGATCCCTCCCATTTTTAATACGTCAAGTACGTCTAAGGCATATTGAAGAGTCTCTGTATCCCTTTCTGCAATCATACTAAGAGTTGGAATTTGATCTTTAATTTTTAGTAAGTTACTTTTTAATAAATCCTTTTTCTGATTGGAAATATGTCGGATGTCAGATTTTTCCGCAAAGTACTTCATAGCAACGGGTATGTTGCTACTATTAAAGAATTCCATAAACAAAGCCAAAGAAGATAAGACGATGACGAACACAACGAAAATAGTCCACCCCGCCAATGGCATCCATTGGCGTGCTCTGGCATGTTCCGTTTGAAAAGCAACGATCATTATCCAGGCAAGCCCTACAAACATGAGGGCCATTCCCACATACGGGCCGAAAAGAATTTCGGCTACCATGTCTGCGCTGCCGCTGACTTGGCGAAGTGTGTCCAACCAAAAACTAAGGCGACTTTGCCAATCAGGGATGAAGATGAAAGCCCCGAGTAGAAACGTCGCCCAACCGGACCACTGGCTGGTTTCAAATAGAAGCTTAAGAAGCTCAATTGTTGTAAGCTTCGGCGGGGTTCCTGACATGGAAGTTGGCTTAGCCCGCAATAACGGAATTCGCTAGAAGGCCGTCGAGCCTCTGTGTCAAAACCCTTGACCTGAACAACCGACGTGCAACACCGCTCTTCCATCGTTCGGGGCAGGACGTGGTAGGGTATGTAGCTCGACAGCCCGACGTATGTAGGTTTGCCGTCGTGGCGGGTGCTACGTAATACCGCACTTTTGGTACTGCGGGCGAAGTCAGGTTGTGGCCTGGGCGCGGATCATACCCGTTGGCGTAAAAGCTGACCCCTCCCTTTGGCGTAATGCGTGGACCAGATTGGGCCGCGAACGCCGGCACGGTCAGGTCGAGACTTATGGCAACTGGTATCAGACGGGAGAAATGCGATCAGCGCGTTGTCGCGAGTGAATCGCCGCTGATCCAGTTAACGAGGCGCACGAGGTTCATGGTGGCTGCTGTGGCAGCATGCTGCAGATGAGTTTTGGCATGGCCGAAGTAGCGTGATCGGCGCAAGCCGAAGCCACGCACGGCTTGCGAGATGGTGGCCTCAACTCCCGCTCTGAGCGCATACAGCTCGAGAAACTCCGGACTGTGCTGGCGTTGTCGTGCCGCCCGCCGTACGATGCATTCGTCTTTGGTTCGCAGCGTCATAAGGCGCCGCGTCGCCGTCGGCCCGGCGCAATCGATACGATGGCCGCAGGGCCGGCAATCCTTTGTCGAGACCTTCACCTTGATGACCGCAGTCGCACGGTTGTCGATGGCCGGTGTCCAACCGGAACTCTGGATGTCCGTCGAGCAGGTAACCTGCTGTGCGCCCAGTCAACCGTGAAGGTGTCCGCCGCGAAACCTTTGCCGGCTTGCGACTGTCGACCCAGATCGGCGTGCGCAGGACCCAGCAAATCGACACCGAAATCCCGTGTTGCCGCCACAAGCAGCCCGGCATCGAGGTAGCCCGTGTCGACGATGTGCTGACGAGGAAGCAGGTCCTTGCACCGGAGCGCGTGGTGGGTTGGCGTTGTGACGTCACCGTCTGCAACCGGGCCGGACGTCGTCTGCACATGTGTGACGATCCGGGGCAGGCCGTCGTCGCAGGTTTCGCTCAAGTGTGCCTTGTAATCGATCCGGGTCCTGGTGTTCTTGCGCGCGTAATGGGCACCGGTGTCGTAGGGCGAGCTGATGAACGTCCTCGCCGGTGGGATCCCATCGTGCTCCGTGCGCCATCTCACCCCGTCGTCGTCGAGATAGAGCTGCTGCACCTAGATGCGGCGCAACATTTCCACCGCCGGAAGTTGGGCGAGCCAGTCCGGAGTTCCTGCCGCGTAGGCAGCAGCAAGCAAATGATGTCCGTCCTCTCCGATCGACCGAACCCAGGGGTCTCGCTTGGCGGCAGACCGTGGGAGGCGATCATCAAACCCGCTTCGCTCGTTTGTAACAGCTCAGTGAGGCAGAGCGCGCATCGGCAGCCATTCGGGAGCAGCCAAGGCCAACACCTCCAAGGCGTGCCGATCGTCTCGTGGACGCATTCCGCCCGGTTCATGGCCCGCACGGCCGCCAGAACATGGGTCGAGCCCATGCGCTGCCGTCCCCCAGCCTTGAGCAACTGATGGGCGCAAGCGAGTTCCAAGACCGCGTTCAGCAGTATTTCCTCTGCGGCCTGCCAATCCGAAAGCTTTTCGGCGAACTGCAACAGGGTCACAAGGGCCAGTCGCCATTGCGCCTCAGCCGGCTATCCTTTAGCAGAGAAGAGATGGGCGAAGCGACGATCGTCGAACACAGGCCCGAACCCGTCGCGCAGTTTCAACAGCAGAGTTCCTCGGAGGAATGCCAATCGGCCAAGCGAGGCCGTATCAGCTGGAACCAGCGGAGGTGACGTGGGATGCAGGCACATGACAGCCTCACCTATCCAGGAAATGCCCCTCTAACGCCTGCTGTCCAACACCGTTTGACTTCGCCAGCAGTATCAAGTTTGGAGGCCTATCTACGTGGCGTAAAGCAAGGCCGTGGCGGAGGCGATCGTGGCCCGAAGGCGCGTGCGGGAGGGCGGTTGCGTCCCAGCCAGGCGAAGGTCCGCTCGACGTGTTTTGGGCGCTGGCGGTCGTTGGTCTGAAGCGCGGGCGACGTTTACCGGCGGTGCGGGTCCATCGATCCCTTCAGCCAGGTCCAACCCGGCGGCAAAGCGTTGGAATGCTCATGGTTTGCGGGCGGACCGGCAACGCCCCATTTTGGCGGCAACGCCCGTCTGTTACGAGGTCCGCGCGATGAAATCCCCGCGTTCGACAACCGTCCCGAAAGCCATGCAGACGACCTACGACGCTGTTGTCGCGCTGATGGATATGTTCTGCCACGATCACCTGAACGACGAATACCGCGACCTCGCCCGCGCCATGACAGCAGCCCTCTGCCGCAAGCGCCCCAGCCCCCTCGCGTCAGGGCAGCCGCGCACCTGGGCTTGCGGCGTCATCTACGCTTTGGGCCAGCTCAACTTTCTATCGGACAGGGCCAGCCAACCTTACATGACCATGGCGGACGTTTGTGCCGCGTTCGGTGTCGGCCAGAGCACGGCGAGCGGCAAGGCTCGGGTCATCTCGGACGCGCTGCGCACGCATCGTATGGACCCGACCTGGATGCTGGCGAGCCTGGTTGACCGGAACCCGTTGGTCTGGCTGGCCGAAATCAACGGCATGCTGGTCGACCTCCGCGACATGCCGCGCGAAGTGCAGGTGATCGCCTTTGAGAAGGGAATGATCCCTTACGTTCCGGCGGACCGGGAGTAGGTTATTCGGCATCTCGCTCTTGTTGTCATCCGACCCAGGTCAGGCATTCCGGCCGTCCGATACCGTGGAACGATAGCCGCAGGAACAAGCACGCTCATGCTACGTCAGGTCAGCGTGCGCTGCCGGTATGTTGCGCGCCAGCATGGTAGAGGGAACGGGGACGCCGATGGCGCGGCCCACGTTGCGGATAGGCGGACCAACGCCGTTTCTGCCCGTGCGGACGCCGCCGGGCAGGATCGCGGGCAGCTTCATCGGAGCAGTGGAAATCGGGAACAAAAGTCAGGCAGTCGGGAGCGGAACAGCAACACCGACCGAGACGCTGTCCGGGCTGGTGGAGCGCGTCACCTACCACAACGCCGAGAATGGCTTTTGCGTGCTGCGGGTCAAGGCGCGCGGGCAGCGCGACTTGGTGGCCGTGGTCGGCCACGCGGCGGTGATCAACGCCGGCGAGTTCATCAGCGCCACGGGATGGTGGACCACCGACCGCGAGCACGGGCTGCAGTTCAAGGCGACGCAGGTCACCACGACGCAGCCGACCACGTTGGAGGGCATCGAGAAATACCTCGGCTCCGGCATGATCCGCGGCATCGGCCCTGCCTACGCCCGCGCCCTGGTGCGCGCATTCGGCGAGGCGGTGTTCGACCTGATCGAGCAGGATCCGCCGCGGCTGCGCGAGGTGGGCGGCATCGGCGCCAAGCGGGCGGCACGCATCGTGGCGGGCTGGGCCGACCAGAAGGCAATCCGCGAGATCATGCTGTTCCTGCACGCCAACGGCGTCGGCACCTCGCGCGCGGTGCGCATCTTCAAGACCTACGGCCAACAGGCGATCGCATTGATCACCGAAAACCCTTACCGCCTCGCGCGCGACATCCGCGGCATCGGCTTCCGCACCGCGGATCTCGTGGCGGCCAAGCTCAGGATCGAGAAGGAGGCGATGATCCGGGTGCGCGCCGGGCTGTCGTTTGGCTTGGCCGAGGCGACCGGACAAGGCCACTGCGGACTGCCGGTAGCCGAACTGACCCGGTCGACCTCCGAGCTGATCGAGGTGGAAGCGGGGCTGATCGGGACGGCGCTCGGGTTGGAGTTGCGGGACGGCGAACTGATGGCCGACACCGTGGATGGCGAGCCTTGCGTGTTCCTGGCCGGGCTTTACCGCTCGGAGCAGGCGATCGCCGAGCGGCTACGCTCCTTGTCTGCCGGGCGCCCGCCCTGGCCGGTGATCGACGCGGCGCGAACGATCCCCTGGGTGGAGCGCAGGACGGGGCTGGCGCTGGCGGCGAGCCAGGTAGAAGCGCTGCGGCTCGCTGTGGCGACCAAGGTGCTGGTGATCACCGGCGGCCCGGGGGTGGGCAAGACCACGCTGGTGAACTCGATCCTCAAGGTGCTCGGCGCCAAGGGCGTGCAGGTGGCGCTGTGTGCGCCCACGGGCCGGGCCGCCAAGCGCCTGGCAGAGAGCACCGGCTTGGAGGCGCGCACCATCCATCGCCTGCTCGAAGCCGACCCAAAGACCGGTGGGTTCAAGCGCGGCGAGACGCATCCGCTCGACTGCGACCTGCTGGTGGTGGACGAGTGCAGCATGGTGGACGTGCCGCTGATGCGCAGTTTGCTGCAGGCACTGCCGGACCAGGCAGCGCTGCTGCTGGTGGGCGACGTCGACCAGCTGCCTAGTGTGGGGCCGGGGCAAGTGTTGGCCGACGTGATCGCCTCGGGCGCCGTGCCGGTGATCCGGCTGACGGAGGTGTTCCGCCAGGCGGCGCAAAGCCGGATCATCACCAACGCGCACCGCATCAACCAAGGGCAGATGCCGGAGCTGAGCGCACCGGAGGGCTCGGACTTCTTCTTCGTCGACGCCGTCGAGCCAGAGGACGCGGCGCGCAAGCTGCTGGCCGTGGTGCGCGACCGCGTGCCGGCGCGCTTCGGCCTCGACCCGGTGCGTGACGTCCAGGTCTTGTGCCCGATGAACCGGGGCAGCCTGGGTGCCCGAACGCTCAACATCGAGCTGCAGAAGGCGCTGAACCCGCCAGGGGCGGTCCGGGTGGAGCGGTTTGGCTGGACCTTCTGCCCCGGCGACAAGGTGATGCAGGTGGCCAACGACTACGACCGTGACGTGTTCAACGGCGATCTCGGCCTCGTCACCGGCATCGACACCGAGGAGGGCGCAGTCACGGTCAGCTTCGAGGGGCGCGAGGTGGAGTATGGCTTCGGCGAACTGGACGAGTTGGTGCTGGCCTATGCGACCACCATCCACAAGGCGCAAGGCTCCGAGTATCCGGTCGTGGTGATCCCGCTGGCGACGCAGCACTACGCCATGCTGGCGCGCAACCTGCTCTATACGGGGGTCACGCGCGGCAAGCGGCTGGTGGTCATCGTCGGACAACGCAAGGCGCTGGCGATGGCGGTCCGGAACGGCGGCGCCCGGCGGCGCTGGTCCAAGCTGCGCGAGTGGCTGCGGCCAACTGACGAGGGCCACGCTTCTCGACGCCCTTCACACAAGCACCCGGCGGATATGAAGGCGTAGACAGCCCTGATTGCCATGCCGAATGGGGCGGTGCTGAACGCACCGCCCCGATGCCAAGCAGGCTTGAGATCGTCATCACCGGCCGCAAGTCCGGCGCCGACATGGCCAGGCTCTACAATGTCAGCCAATCCACCGTGTCGCGCATCGTCGCCTACCACCGATTGGCCCACGCGGGGCTGAGTGCATGGCGCTGCAACTGCCACGGCTCGCCAGCCTGTTCGCGCTGCTGATCGCCGCCAATCTGGCATCCTGGGCATGGGCCTGGGCGGCGTTTCACGACCGCCCCACGCTGCTTGCAACCGGCTTGCTGGCCTGGGTGTTTGGCCTGCGCCACGCGGTGGATGCCGACCACATCGCGGCTATCGGCAACGTTGTCCGCAAGCTGATGCAAGACGGTCAGCGTCCTCAGATGGTCGGCCTGTGGTTCTCGCTCGGCCACTCGACCATTGTCGTCCTCGCGTTCCTGGCCATCGCTGCAACGGCCGCCACGATGCAGGGCAGGCTGGAAGCCGCCAAGGAGATCGGCGATGTGGTTGGCACCCTGGTGTCGGCGCGCTTCCTGCTCGCGATCGCCGCTATGAACTTCGCCATCTTGCTCGGCATCTGGCGCAGTTTCCGGCACGTGCGGCACGGCGGCCGGCTGGACGAGGCGGCGTTCGACCTACTGTTGACCGGGCGGGGGCTGCTGTCTCGCCTGTTCCGCGCCATCACGCGGAGCTGGCACATGTATCCGCTGGGCTTCGATACGGCAACCGAGGTCGGGCTGCTCGGTATCTCGGCCACCGAGGCGTCGCGAGGCATGTCGCCCTGGCAGGCGATGGTGTTCCCGGCGCTGTTCACCGCGGGCATGGCCCTGTTGGACACCACGGACAGCGTGCTCGTGGTCGGGGCCTATAGCTGGGCCTTCGTCAACCCGCTGCGCAAGCTGTGGTACAACCTGACCATCACAGCCGCGTCGGTGCTGGTGGCGCTGCTGATGGCGGCATCGAGGCGCTGGGGCTGCTCGGCGGCCAGCTTGCGCTCACCGGGCCGTTCTGGACGGCGGTCGGCAGCCTGAACAACAGCCTCGGCTATCTCGGCTTCGCTGTCGTCGGCATCTTCGTCCTGTGCTGGATCGGTTCTACCGCCGTCTATCGCTGGCAGGGCTATGACCAGGTGGAGATCACCAAGACCCGCTGATCATGCACGAAATCGCTAAGCGTGCAGTTTGGTAAAAACGGTGAAGTGACCCATCTACTACGAAAGTCGCCTCGCACGGATTGAGCTGCCGGAGGCGGAGAAGCCGCGGATCGACGCCGAGATCGCGGAGCTGACGGAAGATCTTTATGGAGGGCGAGGTTAGGAGCGTCTGGGCTGCAAATACGGCAGCGTGGAAGCCGTGGTGGGGTCGGAGAAGCGCCTGGCGCCGGTCGCGGCCGACTTGGTGGCGCACGCCGAGGCGCGCCTCACAGCGCTGGATGATCGCGGGATGGTGGTGTGCATGAGCCGCTGCATCTGCGTGGCGCTGTACGATGAGCCGGTAAAACTACGGCCGGACTGGGACAGCGACGATGATGCCCAGGGCGCACTCAAGGTGGTGATGACCGGGGCCGCCTCGGACCTAGAGGCTTGGCAACGCCATATCGGCACGAAGGTCCGGCGTGATACCTTGGCCAAGCGGGCGAAGCAGGCGGACGATCCGCTGAGGCTGGTGATCGTGCGTGACATGTGGCTGACCGGCTTCGATGCGCCATCGATGCACACGATGTATGTGGACAAGCCGACGAAGGGACGTGGCCTGATGCAGGCCATTGCCCGGGTGAACCGCGTGTTCCGCGACAAGCCATCCGGCCTAGTGGTGGACTACATCGGCATCGCGCAGAACCTGAAGGGACCTCTTGGCCAGTACTCCGACGCCGACCGCGACGAGACCGGCATCAATGAGGAGGAAGCCGTCGCCGGCATGGTGGAACGCTACGAGGTGGTGCGTGATATGTTCTGGCCCGGCGCTGCCGGCGGCTTCGGCTACGCATAAATCAGCTCAGTTCTGCAGACGACTGCCGGCTACCGCCAGGATTTCGACGAAATTGGCTTACAACCATCTCCGATTTATTCGGCGAGCAGCAAATCAAGATGCTTGCGCGTCCCCGCAACCAACTTCAGTATAAATGATGCTCGTCTTGATTCGCCATCCTCCAATCGCCCTGCCAACTGGAATTTGTTATGGACGCCTCGATATAGAGCTGTCGCCCTATACCGATTTGGCGGATATCGTTGGTCGACTTATCACACTTCCCCAACTTGTACTTTGGTCGAGTCCAAGCGTTCGATGTCGCGTGGTCGCGAATGCCATCGCTGCGGCTGTCGGCGCAGTGGTTCGCCTAGACAGCCGATTGCTTGAGTTGGATTTTGGAGTTTGGGAAGGGCTGCCCTGGTCGGACGTGCCGCGCGCGGAGTTGGATCGATGGGCGGCGTGCCCGGCCAGCTTTGCGCCTCCCGGCGGCGAGAGCGGGGCGTCCCTCATTGCGCGCGTCACCGAATTCTACGACAGCCTCAAACAGCTCCGAGGATCTCATGTCGTCGTGTCCCACGGTGGTCCGTTACGGCTACTGGCGGCATTAGCTGCCGGACGTCGGATCGATTTGCTGGCGCGGCCGCCGGACCTGGGATCGGTGCAGTTTATCGTCGGGTCACGAGCAAACGCCAGCGACGATGACCAATGCGACGCACTCGGCAAAAACCGCGACGGCGCCGAGAACATCTCCGGTATAACCGCCGACTTGCCGCCGGGCGAACGCGGCCATGCTCAATCCGGCAACTGCAGCCCCAAAGATGCAAGTCAGTGCGGCATGGAAGGAAAGCAGCCTTGAAACTGCAACGGCGAGCAACAAGCCAATGCCTGCTACATGAAATCGCACCTGACGCAACGGTGCGGCTGAACTGTCGGCGCGTGCGGGCGAAAGCGACATCAAGACGACGAGGATGGCGCCGCGTCCCAGGCTTCCGGCCGCAATCAGGGCCGCCATGCCAACTTCCGGCGGCAAGGAGGCCAGCGCCGCGCCGCGCAGGCCCAAGGCGACGATCAGCGCGAGCGCCCCGTAGCTGCCGATTCGGCTATCGCGCATGATCTCGAGCTTACGTGCCGCGGTGCTTCCACCGCCGAACGCGTCGGCGGTATCGGCCAACCCATCCTCGTGTAGCCCCCCCGTCAGCAGCAGCATCGCGGCGAGGGCGAGGATGGCGGCGATTGCGGAGGACAGGCCGGATCGCTCAGCTATCCAGAGAACAATGCCGCCGACGCCGCCGACCAGGGCGCCGACGATCGGGTAGGCCCACACGCTGGAGGCGGCGTCGGGCCACTCCCGGCTGCCGACTAGCCCAGAAACGGGCAGCCGGGTCAGCAGCGTCAGCGCGGCAATCAGCTCATCGAGCCGTCTCACGGCCGGTCGGATACGCCCGCGTCGGCGAAGGTCGCCATCCCCGTGTGGCAGGCGAGGGCCGCGCGCAGGATTGGAACGGCCAACGCAGCGCCGGATGCCTCGCCCAAACGCATGTCGAGCGACAGCAGCGGCGTCAATCCGAGTGTGTCCGCAAGCACGCGGTGTCCGGATTCGGCCGATAGGTGCGCCAACACGGCATGGTCCAGGCCGCCTCGCGCCAGCCGTGCCAAAGGAGCAGCGGCGGCGGTGCAGACAAACCCATCGAGCAGCACCGGCACGCGATTATGGCGCGCTGCGATGACGGCCCCAAGAATCGCTGCCAATTCCCGGCCGCCGAGCGCGCGAGCAATCTGCAACGGGTCGTCCATGAGGGTCTCCTGCCGCAATAGCGCCGTGTCGACCACCGCGACCTTATGGGCGACCCCGGCGGCGTCCAGGCCGGTGCCCCGTCCTGCCCATAGCGCGCCCCCACCGCCGAACAGGGCGGCGCAGAGGGCGGCGGCTGCGGTCGTGTTGCCGATACCCATTTCGCCAAGGCAAAGCAGGTCCAACCCAGGCTCGACCACTTCGGCGCCGATATTCACGGCGGTGAGGAACCCCGCCTCGTCCATCGCGGGCGCAACCGTGAAATCCGCCGTGGGCACGTCCAGGGTCAGCGGCACAACGCGAAGCCGGGCGCCGGCATTGGCGGCAATCTGGTTGATCGCGGCGCCGCCACGCTCAAAGTTGCCGACCATTTGGGCCGTGACTGCGGCCGGGTAGGGCGACACGCTCTGGGCTACTACGCCATGGTTGCCAGCGAACACGACGACATCGACCCGGTCCAGGCACGGCGTCGAACGCTCCTGCCAGTGCGCGAGCCAAGCGACCAGGGTTTCCAAACGGCCGAGGCTTCCCGGCGGTTTGGTCAATTGTTCCTGGCGCGCGGCGGCGGCGGCGGCGGCATCTTCGCTGCCCAGCGGCAGGGATGTGCAGGCTGCCCGCAGCGAATCGAGGCTGGAAAAAACGGTCATGGTACCTCGCGACTGGCGATGGCGTGAAAGAAGCTGGCGGTTACCTGCCCACGCCGACCGCCGGCCACGCCTAGGTCGTTGCCGATCCCGTCCCGCAAGGTCGCGAGCGGGGCGTCTGAGCCGGTATCGATCACGCGAGCGTAGTGGAATTCGTGTCCCCGCACGACGGCACCCGCCGAGCCAACAGGGCAGTCGGCCAGCAACGTGGCTTCCCGATAGCCGAGGTGCATCTGCCGTTTGGCGAAGCTGGTGGCGTGGCCGAGCAGCCCGGCCATGGCATGCGACACGCCAGACGCGTCCTCCAGGCAGGCGCCCAGGACCATGTAGCCGCCGCACTCCCCATGCACGGGCCTCTCGGCGGCGAAGGCGACCAGCCCTTCCTGGAATCGTCGCGCGGCCGCCAATGCTCCGGCGTGCAGTTCCGGATAGCCGCCGGGCAGCCAGCAAACGTCGCAATCGGCGGGCGGCGGTTCGTCCGCGAGGGGAGAAAAGCGGATGATCTCTGCGCCTGCATCGCGCCAGCCCCGGGTCAGATGCGGGTAGATGAAGCTGAAGGCGGCGTCGCTGGCGAGGGCAATGCGCTGGCCCGGCGGCGGCAGCGGCGCGGCGCCGCCGATATTCAGGCGTAACGGCGCTCCGGCGGCGAGGATTGCGTCCAGGTCGAGGGTGCGCTCCGCCATGTCGGCCAACCGGTCCAGCAACGCGGCAAGATCGGGATGCTCGGCGGCTTGGACCAGGCCGAGATGGCGCTCCGGCAGGGCGATCGCCGTATCGCGGGGGATGGCGCCGAACACGGGAAGCCCGATCGCCTCGATCGCGGCGGTGATGGCGAACCGGTGCCGCTCGCTGCCGACCCGGTTCAGCACGACGCCGCCGACGGTCACGCCGGGCCGGTGCGTGTGCATGCCGCGGACGACAGCGGCGGCGGTCTGCGATTGGCCGGACACGTCGAGCACCAGCAGCACGGGCAGGCCGAGCCGCTCGGCCAAGTCGGCGGCGGCTCCGGACCGGCCCGGTGCGGCGGCAATTCCGTCGAACAGGCCCATGGCGGATTCGATCACCAGCACCGACGCGCCGTGCGCAGCCCGCGCGGCTAGCGAGTCGATCAGCAGAGGCGGCATGGCCCAGCTGTCCAAATTGACCCCCGGCGCACCGGCTGCGGCGGCGTGGAACATGGGGTCGATGTAGTCGGGCCCGGACTTCCCCGTGGCCACGGGGACTCCGCGGCGGCGCAGGGCGACGACGATGGCCAGGGTGACGGTGGTCTTGCCCGCTCCGGAACGCGGAGCGGCGACCAACCAGCCATGGGGTTCATTTGGCGGGATCATGGACCAGGCCTATATCCGGCGGCGTGGAAGAACAGCGTCCCCTGCGGCGAGGTTGGACGACCGGGGCTTGCGCCACCGCGGCGGCGAAGGCCGCGTTTGCCGCCCTCTGCACCGGATGTTTCCCCGATCCGGTCGAGATCGCCCTGCCCCGTGGCCAACGCGTGGCGTTCGCCTTGGCGGAGACCGGGTTTTGCGATGACGGCACAACGGCGGCGGTCATCAAGGACGCCGGCGACGATCCCGACGTGACCCACGGCGCCCTGGTGAAGGCCAAAATCCGCCCTGCCGCACCCGGCAGCGGCGTCCTGTTTCGTGCCGGACCCGGCGTCGGGACCGTTACCCGGCCGGGTCTGCCGATCCCGCCCGGCGAGCCCGCCATCAACCCGGTGCCGCGCGCCATGATCCGGGCGGCGCTCGCCGAGATCGTGCCCGATCCCGACGTGGTCGTGGAAATCTCCATCCCCGGCGGCGAGGCGCTGGCGGAGCGCACGCTGAACGGCCGGCTGGGCATCGTGGGCGGCCTGTCGATCCTGGGAACTACCGGGATCGTCGTGCCGTATTCCTGCGCCGCCTGGATCGACACCATCCACCGCGGCATCGACGTGGCGCGCGCGATGGGCGTCGGCCACGTCGCCGGGTCGACTGGCAGCGTGTCCGAAGCCGCGGTGCAGGCGCTGCACGGGTTGCCGGAGGTGGCGCTGCTTGAGATGGGAGATTTTGCCGGAGGAATGCTGAAGTATTTGCGGGCCCATCCAGTGCCGAAGGTGACGGTTGCCGGCGGGGTCGCGAAAATGACCAAATTGGCGCAGGGACGGCTGGATTTGCACTCCAAGCGGGGTACGGCCGACATGGCGGCGTTGGCGGGGCTGACGGAAGACGCCACGCTGCTCAAGCGGATCGCAGCCGCGAACACGGTGGCGGAGGCGTTCATCCTGGCGGCGGACGCAGGGGTCGCATTGGGGGACTTCGTTGCCGCAGGCGCCTGGCGCACGGCAGCGTCGGTGCTGGCCGGGTCTGGAACGGCACTTGAGGTCGTCGTGTTCGACCGCGGCGGCCGGCTGGTCGGCCGCACCTCGTTCGCGGTCGCTCAAAGCGCGTCCCTGCCGCGAAAGCGCCTGGCGTAGTTGGGGTTGTAAAGGGCGCTGTCACGGAACCCCTCGGCTGCTAAGGCACGGCCGATGAGCACCAACGCGGTCCGGTCGGCGGGGTCGGCGGCATGCCGGGCTTCGATGTCGGCCAGGGTGCCACGCAGAATGCGCTGGTCCGGCCAGCTCGCCCGCACCACGATCGCCACCGGGCAGCCGGCGCCGTAGTGCGGCATCAGTGCCGCGACAATTGCATCGAGGCGGTGGATGGCGAGGTGGATCGCGAGCGTGGCGCCGGTAAGCGCGAACGCGGCAAGGGTTTCCCTAGACGGCATGGCGGAAGCGCGGCCCGGCATTCGGGTGAGCACGACGCTTTGCGCCAATTCGGGCAAGGTCAACTCGCAGCCTAGCGCGGCGGCGGCGGCGGCAAAGGCGGGAACGCCAGGTGTCAGCGTCCACGGAATTCCTCGACGGTCCAGGCGGCGCAACTGTTCCGCGACAGCGCTGTATAGGGAAAGGTCTCCGGAGTGCAGCCGCGCCACGTCCTGTGCGGCGGCATCGGCTGCCACGTACTCGGCCTCGATCTCGTCGAGCGACAGCGGCGCGGTGTCCACCAGGCGAGCGCCGGGAAGGCAGTGCTGCAGCATCTCGGGCGGCACGATCGACCCGGCGTAGAGGCAGACCGGGCAGCGCGCCAGCAGGTTCCGGCCGCGCAGCGTGATGAGGTCGGCCGCGCCCGGGCCGGCGCCGATGAAGTGCACGGTCATGCTTGGGCCAGCGCGCAGGTGACGCGGCCGTTGCCGATCCGGGCGAGCAGCAATCGCCCGCCATATGCCGCGAGAGCCGATCCTTCGGCGACCGAAGCAGCCCCGGTATGGCGCGCCGCCGCGTGCGACCGGGTCGGGCAGAGCGGCTGGACGGCGGCGAGCGCCGGGGCGGCCACGAACGTCAAGGTAATGCCGAGCCGCCGGGCCGCCTCGTGCAGCCCATTCTCACCTCGCTTGAAATCAGGCGCTGCAAGCGTGTCGACGTGACAGGCAGCCTGGTCCTGCGCGAGGCGGACCAGGGCCACGATGTCATCGGCCGGGCAGCCGCGCCGGCAGCCGATTCCGGCGACGATCATGGTTTCACCGCGACGAACTGGGTCACGGTCATGGCGGGACGGTAGCCGTGCATGCGTCCGACGGTGTCCAGGCGTTCGACCGAAAGCCGCGCGAGCGTGCCGCCGAGACGGGCGCGAGCGGCCAGCAAGACGGCTTCGGACTCGACCGTGACGGCGTTGGCGACGAGGCGGCCGTCGGGCGGAAGGGCGATCCAAGCAGCTTCCAGCACGCCCGGTTCGTGTGCGCCGCCACCAACGAAGACCGCGTTGGGTTGCGGCAATCCGGCCAGAACGGCAGGGGCGGCGCCGTGAACGACACGATGGGCGGGCACACCGAGCTCAGCGGCGTTGCGCGCGGCCCGGCTCGCGCGTTCCGGATTTCCATCGATGCCGATCGCTCGGTTGGCAGGATGGCGCAGCATCCACTCGATGCCGATCGAGCCGGAGCCGCAGCCGATGTCCCACAGCAACTCGCCCCGGCGCGGCGCCAGGGCGGACAGCGTCACTGCACGTATTTCCCGTTTGGTGATCTGCCCGTCATGCTCGAACATCTCGTCCGGCAGCCCGGCGGCAAGCGGGATCGCGCGTGTGCCGGGTCCGGCGACGACCTCGACGGCGAGCATGTTGAGCGAATGCACGTCACAGCTGTCGAACGCGGCGGCGGTCGTGGTGCGGGTGCGCTCATGCGGGCCACCGATCGCTTCCAGCACGTGCAAAATCGACCCGCCGAAGCCGCGGGTGGACAGGTAGGAAGCAACCGCGGCGGGGGTAGCGGCGTCGGCGGACAGCGCCAGCACGCGCGCGTTTGGCTGAAGCAGCAGCGCCAGCGTCTCGATGGGGTGGCCGCAAAGTGAGATCGTGGCGCAGTCCTGCAACGTCCAGCCCAGCCGTGCGCAGGCCAGCGAGAAGGCGGACGGGGCGGGAAGGCACGATGTTTCCGCGGTCGGCACGTGCCGGGCCAACAGGGTGCCGACGCCGTAGCAATAGGGGTCGCCCGATGCCAGCACGACGACGGGACGGTGTGTCAGGACGATGGGGATCGCGGCCTCGATCGGGGATGGCCACGCCAGCCGCTTGCCCCGGATGAGCGCATCCGCAAGCGCGAGATGACGTGCGCCGCCAACGACGAGGGCGGCTGCTTCGATGTGGCCACAGGCGGCGGGGGAGAGACCTTTCACGCCGTCCTCGCCGATGCCGAGGATGGTCAGCCAACGCGTAGTCATGCTTTGTGGCCCGCATGAAAATACTGATCCTGGGTGGCACCACGGAGGCGTCGGCCATCGCGAATGGGCTCGCCGGCGATCCCGCGATCCAAGCCGTGCTGTCGCTGGCGGGCCGGACCCGCGCGCCGGTGCTGCCGGCGATTGCGGCGCGCCGGGGCGGTTTCCGCGGCGTGGAGGGGCTGGTGCGCTACTTGCGGGACGAGGCCATCGACGCCCTGATCGATGCCACGCACCCGTTCGCCACGCAGATGTCCCGCCACGCGCTGGCGGCTGCCGAGCAGGCTGGCGTGCCACGGCTGGCGGTGGTGCGGCCGGCCTGGGTGCGGCAACCCGGCGATGACTGGACCGAAAGCGCCGACATGGCAGATGCCATGCGTGCCCTCGGCGAACGGTCGCGCAGGGTGTTCCTGACGGTCGGGCAGCAGGAACTCGCGCCGTTCGCCAAGGCGCCCTGGCACGACTACCTGATCCGCAGCGTCGAGCCGCCCGACCCGAGCTTGCTGCCGCCTGGCGCCCGGTGCATCGCCGCGCGCGGGCCGTTCGAGACGGCGGGGGAGCGCTGGTTGCTGGAACGCGAGGCAATCGAGGTGATCGTCACCAAGAACTCCGGCGGCAGCGCCACGGTCGCCAAGCTGATTGCCGCGCGGGCGCTGGGCTTGCCGGTCGTGATGGTTGCTCGTCCGCCCGCCGTTGCAGGCCCCACCGTGGTTGATGCCGCGAGGGCTTTGGCTTGGATACGCCATCATGCGCTGCGCGGCGCATAAAGGTAGGACCGGGCGCCGGGCCGCTCGATCGTGCGCGTCGCGGCCGAGCCGACCAGCACGAGGGTCCGCATGTCGGCCCGCGCCGGGTCGGCGGCGGCGAGGGTGGTGATGTCGATCGCCTCGTCGGGCCGGCTGACGGCGGTCGCGAAAGCGACGGGAGTCGTGGACGGCAGCACCGGGCGCAGGGCATCGAACGCCGCACCGAGCTGCCAAGGCCTGGTGTGGGAGGCCGCGTTGTAAAGGGCAAGCACGAAACCGGCCGAAGCGGCGGCGACCAGGCGATGCAGCACGAGCGGCCACGGCTTGAGGTTGTCCGACAACGACAGCGCGCAGAAATCGTGGCCTAGCGGTGCGCCGAGCCGGGCGGCAGCGGCGAACATGGCGCTGATCCCCGGTACGACCTCGATGTCGAGCGTGCGCCATTCGGCCGGGCCAGCCTCGACCGCCTCGAACACCGCGCTCGCCATCGCGAACACCCCGGCATCCCCCGACGAGACGACCGCCACCCGGCGGCCTTCGACGGCAAGGCTCAGGGCGTGGCGGGCACGGTTCAGTTCGACCCGGTTGTCGGACGCGTGCCGGACTTGGCCCAAACGGTCCGGGACGCGATCCAGGTAGGTGGCGTAACCCACCAGGTCGGTGGCGGCGGCCAGCGCCTCGGTCGCCTGCGGGGTCTGCATCGAGAGCGCCCCCGGTCCAAGGCCGACGATCGAGATCATCGCGGACGCTGCCGCCCGGCCACCAGCACCAGCGAGAAATACGGCGCGCGCTCGTCCGCCATGTCCGCGAGCTTGACCATGCGTGTGCCGGCCATGGTGCCGCGCTCGACATACAAGGCGCGGTCGGTCAGCCCCGACGCACCCAACGCCGCGCGGATTTTACCGAGGTTGCGGCCGACCTTCATGATCACCGAAGCGTCGCTGGCGGCAAGGCGCGCGGCGAGGCTGGCCTGGTCGAGCGTGCCGGGCAGCACCGTCAGGATGTCGTCGCCGTGCGTCATCGGCATCCGCGCCTGCGCCCAGCAGCCGCTCATGCCGGTGATGCCCGGCGTGATCTCGCTGGGGAACTCGGCGAGGCGGTCGAACAAGTGCATCGCCGAGCCATAGAAGAACGGGTCGCCCTCGCACAGCAGCGCCACGTCCGACCCGGCGGCGAGCCGCGCGGCGAGGGCGGCGGCGGCTGCCTCGTAGAAGGCGCGCATGCCGGGTTCGTAGCTTGGATCATCGACGGGCAGTTCGGTGGTGAAGGGATATTCGAAGCGCAACTGCTCGGCCGCCGGGTTCATGTGCGCGCCGGCGATGCGGCGGGCGTGGCCGGGCCGGCCGCGCTTGGCAAAGAAGGCGATCACCGGCGAGGTGGCGAGCAGGCGCACCGCCTTGAGCGTCAGCAACTCGGGGTCGCCCGGCCCCATGCCGATGCAGTGGAGCGTTCCCGGCGTCACTCGCGCTCGCTCGCGAGGGCGTTGACGGTGGCGACGGCCATGGCGCTGCCGCCGCGACGCCCGCGCACGATGACGAACGGCACGCGCCCGTCCGCGGCCAGCGCGTCCTTCGACTCCGCGGCGCCGACGAAGCCGACCGGCATGCCGATGATCGCGGCGGGATGGGGCGCGCCGGCGTCGAGCAGTTCCAGCAAGTGGAACAACGCGGTTGGGGCGTTGCCGATCGCGACCACAGCGCCGTCCAGCCGGGCGCCCCATAGGCCGAGGGCGGCGGCCGAGCGGGTGTTGCCGATCCGTGCGGCCAGGCCGGGCGTTTCGGGGTCGTCGAGGGTGCAGACGATCTCGTTGCCGGCGGGGAGGCGGGCGCGGGTGATGCCCTGCGCGACCATGCGGGAGTCGCACAGGATCGGCGCGCCCCGCAACAGGGCGGCGCGGGCGGCGGCCGCAAAATCGGGGCCGAACTGCAGGTCGCGGGCGATCTTGATCATGCCGCACGCGTGGATGACGCGAACGGCGATGCGCGCCTCGTCGGGAGAGAAGCGGCGCAAGTCGGCCTCGGCCCGGATGGTCGCGAACGAGCGTTCGTAGATTGCGGCGCCGTCGCGGATGTAGGTATGAGCGGTCATAGCTGCGCAGCGGCTTGGGACAGCGTCAGCCCGGTGGCGAACGGCGGGTCATGGGCGCATCCGTCACGGACGAGGTTGTAGGAACCAGCATCGCCAACGAGAGTATGCGCCGCCGCGCCGGGATGGGCGCAGCCCTTCGCGCAACCGGAAACGTGCAGGAACTCGGTCCAGCCGGCGGTCGCGAGAGCCAGGGCGGCGTCGCGCGTGCGGACCGTGCCACTGGCGCACCCGGCGCTGCCGATGCAAGCGGCCATTTGCAACCGGCGGTCGGCTGGGTCCGCAATCAAGCCGGCGGCGTCCGCAGCGTCGCGCAGGCTCGCCACGTCGCCCACCCGCACGCTGCCGAGCAGCACGGCCCGCCATGGGCTGGTTCGGAGCGTGCCGTCGCTGAAGCGGTCGGCCAAGCTGGCAAGGAAGTCGATGGATGTTGCGTCCGCTTGCCCAAATGGCAGGCCGATCGCGAACGCGCCGCGCTCCGTGCCGGGATAGGGGAGGAAACCCACCGGTCTCGCCGGTGTCACGCGAACCGGCGCGGCGGCTTGGGCCAGTCCCAGGGATCCGACCACGGCGTTGCATTCCCAGTCTTTCATGCGACGTGAGCCCGTGGCCAAAGCAAGGTCGCGCACGATGCCGACGGTGGTCCTGGAGGGGCAGGGCGCCTGCATGTCGCCGAGCACGATCCAATGGCGGACACCGTCGGTGCGGACGACGATGTCGGCTGGTTCGGCCAGGCCAAGCACTCCCCCGCCGTCGACGGCGAACCCGAACTTTGCTGGAAGGGCCGCAAGCGCCGGTTCGGCAGCCAGCATCGCCTCGATTGCAGCGGATAGGGAAACGGCGTCGCCTGCTGCAGCCGGGTCATCGCCGGCGAGTGGTGCGGACATGACGTTGCGCCGTCGTTCCACGGCCGGATCGACGCTCGCCAACCCGGCGGCGACCATGGCGGCGGCGAAATGCGGGACGCTGTCGGCGGTGAGCCCGCGGATTTGCAGGTTGCCGCGGCTGGTGAGTTCGACCGTCCCGTTGCCGAACCGCGCCGCCGCCTGGGCGAGGCTGCGCGCGGCGTCGCTCGCCAGCCGTGCGCCGGGCGGCTTGACGCGGACCAGCAAACCATCCCCTGTCGGCATCGGTTCATACAGGCTTGGGCACCATCCCCGTTTCATTCGGGGGCACCCGTGTTGCGGCGGGGATGCCAGAGCCCGCTCCGTTGCGCCTCGGCGAAGCGGGCGGCCATGGCGGCGCGGGCGTCCGGATTGGCCGCGCGCAGGAACGCGTCGACGGCGTCGTTGCCGAGGGTGGCGTCGAACAGCAACTCGAATTGCGCATCGAACCGAGTCGGCAGCGTGGCGGCGAAGCCGTGCAGGGCCTCGACGCTGCGGGTGATTTCGGCCGCGCCGCGATAGCCGTGCCGCATCATGCCGGCGATCCAGGCCGGGTTAGCGGCACGGCCCCGCACGACGCGCACGACTTCCTCGGCAATTGTCCGAGCCCGCGGGGCGTCGGGTCGCGAGGTGTCCAGATGGTACAGCGCGGGAGAGGCTCCAAGGCTTGCGGCAGCCGCGGCAAACCCGCCCTCGTGCGCGGCGTGCTCGGCGCTGTCGAGCAGGTCGATCTCCGCGTGGTCCTGCTGGTGCACGAACGCGTCGGCGGCGGCGACCCGGGCGGCGAGGCCTTGCTGGTCCGGCGTGCCATCGAGGCCTTGCCCATACGCGCCTGCCGACGCCGCCAGCCAGCCTCCGGCGCCTTCGCCCGCACCATAGCGTCCGGCCGGCGCGCCGTAGATGCGCGTGGTCGCCTGGCGCAGACGTTCTCCCGACAAGCCGCGCGCCGCTGCAGCCAACGGGTTCCAGTCGTCGGCCTCGTCGCGGGCGGCAATGGCGCGAACGACGCCGTCGAACAACACGACCTGGCTCTCGAAGGCGTCCCGGAACAGGCCAGAGATGCGCAGCGTGACGTCGACGCGAGGCCGTTCCAGCAGGGCGATCGGCAGCACCTCGAACCCGCTGACCCGGCCCGATCCGTCGTCCCATACCGGTCGGGCGCCCATCAACAGCACGGCGAGCGCCAAGTCCTCGCCACCGGTCCGCATGCTGGCGCTGCCCCAGACGTCGATCATCAGCCCACGGGGCCACTCGCCGTGGTCCTGCAGATGGCGGCGCAGCAGCTCGGCCGCGGATGCCTCGGCGAGCGCCAACGCCGAGCGGGTCGGGACCATGCGCGGGTCGAGGGTGGCGAGGTTGCGCCCGGTCGGCAGCACGTCGGCGCGGCCCCGGGTCGGCGCGCCGGCAGGACCGGGCGGCACGAAACGGCCGTCGAGCGCGTCGAGCAGGGCGCGCCGCTCGGCTTCGGCCGAGGCGTCCAACCGAGCGGCGAGATCCGCAGGGTCCAGCGCCGGGCAGGAGCGCTGGAGCGTTTCCAGCATACGCTCGCGCTCCGGCGGCCTGCGACCATACACGTGCAGGCCGTCGCGCACCTGCATGTCCTTGACGTCACACAAATAGGCATCGAGCCGGGCGACCGCGTCGTCCTCCGACGCGCCGCGTGGCACCCCGCTCTCGGCCAGCAACCCGGCGGCGTCCGCGCGCTCCAGGATGCCGGCCCGCAGCAGGGCGGTGCGGCGGCGGTCCAGTCCGTCGGCGGCGGCGTACTCGTCGATCATGCGTTCGAGGTCCGCCGCCGCGCCGTGCAGCCCGGCGCGGCCCAGCGGCGGAGTCAGGTGGCCGATGGTGACCGCTCCCAGCCGGCGCTTTGCCGCCGCCGCCTCGCCGGGGTTGTTGACGATAAAAGGATAGATGATTGGGGTGCCGCCGGACAGCACGCGCGGCAGGCAGTCCGATCCGAGGGCCACCGACTTGCCAGGCAGCCATTCGAGCGAGCCATGGGTGCCGAGATGTACGATCGCGTGCATCCCTTGAAGCCAGAGATAGAAGGCCATGTAGCTGTGCCGCGGCGGCTCGTCAGCGTCGTGGTAGCTGGTGCGCCGATCGAGTGCACGGCCGCGATCGGGCTGGATCGCGACGACCACGTTGCCAGCATGCAGGTGATGCGCGGTGAACCAACCGTCCACCTGCGCGGGATCATCGTCCGGATCGCCCCAGGTGGCGATTACGCGTTCCTGCACCGCCCCTGGCAGATGGGCGAAAAGCTGGTGATAAGCGTCCAGGGCAAGGAACGGGGTTGCCGGGGCCTGGCAAAGCGCGGCGTCGTCGGGACGGTCGCCCACGTCGTATCCCGCCGCCGCAAGATCATCGAGAATGGCGGCCAGGCTCGCGAAACTGTCGAGCCCGACAGCGTGGCCACGCTGTCCGCCCACACCTGGATAGTCCGACAGGATGACGGCAAGGCGGCGACCTGCCCTTGGCATTCCGGCCAGTCGCGCCCAGCCAGCCGCGCGGTCGGCAGCCAATGCCACACCGCCAGGGTTGGGACGATGGACGATCCGGGCATACTGCAGCGCCGGGGCCGCGTGCTGCTCGGCCTTGAAGGAAATCGCGCCCGTCAGCAATCGCCCGTCCAGCTCCGGCAGCACGACCTGCATCGCCAAATCCGCCTGCGACAGCCCGCGCGACGACCGCTCCCATGTCTCCCGCGACGACCCGGCGAGCACGACCTGCAGCACCGGGACTCCAGCCGCATCCAACGGCGACCCCGACCCGTCCAGGCGCGCGGAGAAGCCGGTCGCATTCACGACCACGGATGGACGCCAGGCCCGCAGAACACGAGCCGCAAAACCAGCGCTGTCCGACGCTTTCAGGCTCGCGACGTAGATCGCGCCGACGGCCATCCCCCGCGCCCGCAACGCTGCCGTCAGCGCCTCGATCGGGGCAATGTCCGACGACAGCAAATGCGACCGGTAGAACACGATCGCCGCGAACGGACGATCCTCGACCAGGTCGAGCGCATGCACGCCATGCTGCGGCACCGGCTCGGGCGCGCCCGCATCGTCCGCGCGCAGCTTGCCGGCGAATGCCGCCAGCGCGAGCGCGCGCGCCATGTTCGCCGGTCCGCCCATCCGGAAGCAGGCGTCGAGCCGAGCCAGCATCTCCGGCGGCAGCGTCGAGAGCGCGGCCAGGCGCGGATCGTCGATCCCATCGCCCGGCAGCAGCGCCAGCGCGATTCCCTTGGCCCGGCAAAGGCTCGCTACCTCCTCGACGCCATAGCGCCAATAATCCATCCCGCCCAGCAGCCGAATCACGACGCAGCGCGCGCCGGCGACGACCTGTTCGAGATACAAATCGACCGACATGGGATGCCGCAGCCGCGCCAAGCTCGCCAGCCGCGTCGTCGGTAAACCAGCCTCCCACGCGCCCGCCAGCGCACCCAGGTCTGCGTCCGAGAACGACAGCACGACGATTTCGGCCGGCGTCTGGCCGAGATCGTCGGCGGCCTCGGCCTCGTCCAGCGTTTGGGTGTCGCGGACCAGCAGGTGCATCAGCCGGGACCGCGGAGTCCGGCCTCGATGGCCGCACGGTCCAGCCCGGATTCGCCGATGATCACGACATGGCCGGACCGCGTCTCGCCGGGTCGCCAAGGGCGGTCGAACTGCTGGCGGAACCGGCCGCCAACGCCCTGGATCGCGAGCCGCAACGGCTTTCCGGCCACGGCGGCAAAACCTTTCATCCGCAGCACGTTGTGAGCCTCCGCCACGGCCCGAAGCCGCATCACCAGCGCGTCCGGCGCGTCGGTTTCGCCCAGCGCGACGACGAAGCTCTCGAAATCGTCGTGCTCGTGTTCCCCGTCCTCCGCGTCGTGGTGCGACGGACGGGCGGCTAGGTCGTCCTCCGCGGCGGCGAACAAGCCGAGCAGGATCGCCGGATCGACCCGGCCCTCGTGTGCCGCGACGACCCGGACCGCACGGGGCAGTGCCGTGCGAATCTCCTCCCGCACCCGGGCCAGCGTCGCCGGGTCCAACAGGTCGGCCTTGTTCAGGATCACGAGGTCGGCGGAGTTCAGCTGATCCTCGTACACCTCGGCCAGTGGGTTGTCATGATCGAGCTGGGAATCGGCCACACGCTGCCGGGCCACGGCGTCCGGATCGTCCGCAAACCGCCCGGCGGCCACAGCCGGGCCGTCCACCACGGCGATCACCCCGTCCACCGTCACGCGGGAGCGGATGCTCGGCCAGCCGAACGCCTTCAGCAGCGGTTTCGGCAGCGCCAGGCCGGAGGTCTCGATGACCAGGTGTTCGGGCGGGTTGGGCCGGTTCAGCAGCGTCTCCATCGCCGGCAGGAACTCGTCGGCGACCGTGCAGCACAGGCAGCCATTCGCCAGCTCGACGATGTCGGCCTCCTCGCAGGCCGGGATGCCGCAGCCCTTCAGCAGCTCGGTGTCGACCCCGACCACGCCGAACTCGTTGACCATGATCGCCAACCGCCGTCCGCCCGCATGTTCGATCACGTGGCGCAGCAGCGTGGTTTTGCCGGCGCCGAGGAAGCCGGTGATGACCGTCGCCGGGATTTTCGCAGCGCCGCTCACGCCGCGAGGTCCGGCATGCGCCCGAGCACCATGCGGGCCAGCGACGCCGGGCGCTTCGACGGCAGCACGGTCCCGGTTTTCGCCGCCGCATACGCCGCGACGTATGCCAGCAGGTCGGGGCCGAGCGCCGGGTCGAGCCGGCCGAGCAGGTAGGTCCACTTGCCCGGCGCCGAAATCGCCGCAGCGCAGCCGTTGTCGCAGCTGGACAAACAAACGACCTCGCGCAGCTCCGCCACTGGATTGTCCGCCAGCAGCGCCGCAACGGCGTCGTGCATGTGACGGCCCGGCGCGATTTGGCCTTCGCTCAAGGGCGGTCCGGCGCGGCAGGTCGTGCAAACGTGCAGGACGGGAAGGTTGGGCATCGGCAAGCTCCGTTGGTCGCATGTAGACACGGGTGCCGACCGCCCACGGAGCCGCTCCGAGGGTCGATGCTGTAGCAGCATCGCCGCCACTGGGGCACCCCGCCCAGCGTCGCGTTCAGGCAGCGATGGCAGGTCTCCTGGCTTGCGGATGTGGCCCCAGTCGATCGAGCGCCGATCGGGGCCGCGCTATCCGTCTGCCTTCCCGGGATTCTGGCCCAGTGGCGTGCGACGGACGGCTCTCCGCTTACAGTTGCGGGGGCAGCTGCGGAGTTGGGGGCGACCCCTCACCGCATTCCCTTTTCACCCTCCATCCGGACGAACCGGCTGGAAGGACCATCGCCCTTGCAGTATGTCCGGGACCTTGCGCTGTCAATCCAACATTCCGGAATGCCGATGACGCCGCCGCGATTGAGCCTGGTTTTGGGGGGCGCGCGGTCCGGGAAAAGCCGTTACGCCGAGGCGCTGCTTAGCGCTTACCCGGCCCGCGTTTACATCGCCACGGCGCAGGCGTTCGACGATGAGATGCGCGCGCGGATCGCCGAGCATCGGGCGCGGCGGGAGGCTGGATGGCACACCGTCGAAGCGCCGCTGGACCTGCCGGGCGCGCTGCTCGACGCGGGCGGAGCGCCGGTGCTGGTCGATTGCCTCACGCTGTGGCTCAGCAACCTGATGCTCGGCGGGCACGACCTGTCGGCGGCGGAGGCGGCGCTGATCGATGCCCTCGCGGCCCGGCCGGCGCCGACCGTGCTGGTGTCCAACGAGGTCGGGCTCGGCATCGTGCCGGACAACGCGCTCGCCCGCGCCTTCCGGGACCACGCCGGGCGGCTGCACCAGCGCCTGGCTGCGATTGCCGACTCCGTCGTGTTCATGGTGGCGGGGCTGCCGATGATCCTGAAAGGACCGCCGTGATGGACGACGACGCAGCGCGCCATGCCGCCAAGATGGCCAAGCGCAAGGCCGTGCAGGACGCCGAGGTCGCCGGCAAGACGATCGAGAAGGGCCTGCTGATGGTCCACACCGGGCCGGGAAAGGGCAAGACCACGGCCGCGTTCGGCCTGCTGCTCCGCATGGTCGGGCGGGGACGACGGTGCGGCGTGGTGCAATTCATCAAGGGCGCCTGGTCCACCGGCGAGCGTACGGCGCTGCTTCGGTTCGACGACCTGGTCGAGTGGCACACCATGGGCGAGGGCTTCACCTGGGAAACGCAGGACCGCGCCCGCGACGTCGCGGCGGCCCGGCGCGCCTGGGACAAGGCGGTGGACCTCATGCGCCAGCCGGGCCTCGGGCTGCTGGTGCTCGACGAATTGAACATCGCCCTGCGCTACGACTACCTGCCGGAAGCCGAGGTGATCGCCGCCCTGCAAGCGCGTCCGGAGGGGTTGCACGTGGTCGTCACCGGCCGCAACGCCCGCCCGGCGCTGATCGAGGCGGCCGACCTCGTGACCGAGATGACGCTGGTGAAGCACCACTTTGCGGCCGGCGTGAAGGCGCAGGAAGGCATCGAGTTCTGACGGCGCGCGCGATCATGCTGCTCGGCACCGGGTCGAGCGTGGGGAAGTCGCTGCTGGTGGCTGGCCTGGCACGGGCGTGCTTGCGGCGCGGCCTGGCGGTGCGGCCGTTCAAGCCGCAGAACATGTCCAACAACGCGGCGGTGACGACTGAAGGTGGCGAGATCGGCCGCGCCCAGGCGTTGCAGGCGCGGGCCGCCGGGGTTGCGCCGTCGGTGCACATGAACCCGGTGTTGCTGAAGCCGCAGAGCGACACCGGCTCGCAGATCGTCGTGCAGGGCCGGGTGCATGCGACCGCGCGGGCACGCGAGTACCAGGCGATAAAGCCGTCGCTGCTCCCGTACGTGCTCGACAGCTTCGCCCGGCTGCGGCGTGAGGCGGATATCGTGCTGGTGGAGGGCGCCGGCAGCGCGTCGGAGGTCAATTTGCGCCCGGGCGACATCGCCAACCTGGGGTTTGCCCGCGCGACGGGAACGCCGACGGTGGTGGTCGGTGATATTGATCGGGGCGGGGTGATCGCCAGCTTGGTCGGCACCAAAGCCGTCATCGACCCGGCGGACGCGGCGCTGATCGAGGGATTTATCGTCAACCGCATGCGTGGCGACTTGACGCTGTTCGCGGCCGGCATGGATACGATTGCGCGGCACACCAGCTGGGCGGCGCTCGGGCTGGTGCCGTTCTTTCAGGATGCGCGGCTGCTGCCGGCCGAGGACGCAGCGGACCTCGACGCCGGGGTGCGACGGCCCGGCGCGCGGTTGCGAATCGTCGTGCCGGTGCTGCCCCGTATTGCCAATTTCGACGATCTCGACCCGCTCGCCGCGGAGCCGGATGTCGACCTGGTCATGACGCCGCTCGGGACGGCGCTGCCGACGTGCGACCTGGTAATCCTGCCGGGATCGAAGGCCACGATCGCTGACCTCGCTGACTTGCGCGCGACGGGCTGGGATATCGACCTCATGGCCCATCGCCGACGTGGCGGCCGCATCCTGGGCGTCTGCGGCGGCTACCAGATGCTGGGCCGATCGATCGCCGATCCGGACGGCGTCGAGGGACCGCCCGGCGCGGTTCCAGGCCTGGGCATGCTGGACGTCGACACGGTGCTGACCGGGAATAAGCGGCTCGCGCAGGTGCACGGCAGCAGCGTTGCCGACGGCGCCCCGTTCAGCGGCTACGAAATGCACTTGGGGCAAACCGATGGCGCCGGAACCGACCGGCCCATGCTGCGATTGCCGGGCGGCCGGACGGATGGCGCAGGGTCTGCGGATGGGCTGGTGACGGGCTGCTATGTGCACGGCCTGTTCGCCGACGACGCGCAACGCGGCGCCTGGCTGGCGCGACTCGGCGGCGTGTCGTCGGGCCGGTGCTACGAAGCGGACGTGGACTCCGTGCTCGACCGGCTCGCGACGCATTTGGAAGCGCATGTCGACGTCGACCGACTGCTCAGCCTCGCGCGATGAGGACCCAGAGCCCGGTCGCCGCGGCGATCTCGATCCCGCACGCGGTGCGGTACAACGCGAGCGCCCGGTCCAGGTCGGCCAGCACGGCGTCGCTGCGCCCCTCGCCCATCCAGGCATCATTCACGGGCGTGTCGCCATACACCCGCGGGCCCGCCAGCCGCAGGCCGAGCGCCCCGGCCATGGCGGCTTCCGGCCAGCCCGCGTTCGGCGAGCGGTGATGACGCGCGTCGCGGAGAACTGCGCGCAGGGCGTCGCTGGGCGACGCATGGCGATGGCAGCACGCGGCGAAGATCAGCCAGAATGCCGCCAGCCGCGACGCCGGCAGGTTCACGAGGTCGTCAAGCCTCGCTGCGGCCCAGCCGAATGCTTCGTGGCGCGGCGTGCGATGGCCGATCATGCTGTCGGCGGTGTTGATCGCCTTGTAAGCAACGATCCCCGGCAATCCTGCCAGCGCGCCCCAGACTGCCGGCGCCACGACCCCGTCGGAGAAGTTTTCCGCCAGGCTTTCGATGGCGGCGCGCACGACCGCGGGCTCGTCGAGGCTGAGCGGGTTGCGGCCGACGATGTGGGCGACGGCGGCGCGCCCGCCCGGCAGGCCGTCCCGCCGCAACCCGGCGCCGACTGCCGCCACAAAGGTGTAAAGGCTGCGCTGGGCCAAGAATGGGCTTGCGGCGAGCACGAGCAGCGGCCAAGCCAGCCAGCCTGGGAAGGCTCGGAACAGTATGGCCTGCAACGCAAGCGCCGGGACGATCGTCGCGAGAAGTAGGATGAGGACCGCAAGCACCCCGCCGGCCCTCTCCCGCCAGCGGAAAAGGAAGAAGAAAGGCATACTGGCGAGGCGTGGTGAGCGGTTCAGCGTTCGGTCCAGCCGCTCGATCAGCGCGCCGATCCATATGACCGGATGCCGGATAGCGCGGAACACCGGGTCCGGGTAACCCATTGCGGCTTCCGCGGCCAACGCGCCGGCCATTAGGCCGAGTTGGGCTGCAGGATCGAAGGGCCACATGGCAGGAGCGCTAGCATGACCGCTGGGACGAGGGCAGGGGAGATCGCCCACGGCGGCAACCTCGACGACGCAGGCCGCCGGTTCCCTGGAGCGCCATCGCCGTTCATCGACCTCTCGACCGGCATCAACCCGGTGCCGTACCCCTTTGCGCGGCTCCGTCCCGAAGCGTTCATCCGGCTGCCTGAACCGGGCGCCGTTTGGGCGTTGCAGGCAGAAGCCGCCCGCGCCTACGGCGTGACCGACCCGGCAATGGTCGTGGCGGCGCCGGGCACGCAGATCCTCATCAACCTGCTGCCGCATCTCTGGCCGCAAAAAGCGATTTCGATCCTAGGCCCGACCTACGCCGAGCATGCCGCGTCCTGGTCCGCCGTCGGCGCGACCGTGCGCGAGGTGCCAGAGTTCGAGCAACTGGGCGACCAACCGGCGGTGCTGTGCAACCCCAACAACCCCGACGGACGCCGGGTCGCGCCGGCCGAGCTGCTCGCGCTGGCGGATCGAACGCGGTTGCTAGTGGTGGACGAGGCGTTCGCCGATTTTGAAGGGCCCGGCCTCAGCCTCGCGCCGTACGTGACGAAACCGGGCGTGATCCTGCTCCGCTCGTTCGGCAAGGCGTTCGGGCTGGCCGGGGTGCGGCTAGGTTTCGCCGTCGCCGAGCCGGGCACCGCGTCGGCCCTTCGGCAGGCGCTCGGGCCCTGGGCGGTCAGTGGACCCGCCATCCAGATCGCATGCGAGGCCCTGCGCGACACGGCCTGGATCGACGCCACGGTTCAGCGGCTGGACCGCGACGTCGCCCGGCTCGATACGCTGCTGGCCGGCGCCGGATGCCGATTGGTCGGCGGCACGCGGCTGTTCCGCCTGGTCGAGGCTGATCTTGGCCTTTTCGACCATCTCGGCCGCGCCGGAATTTTCATTCGCGCCTACGCCGACCGCCCGCGCCAGTTTCGCTTCGGCATCCCGGCCCCGGACCAGTGGGACCGGGTACAGGCCGCCCTCCCTCGTTCGGGGCCACAAGGCCATTGTGTGTCCGGGCCATCACCCGCTAGCCTAGGCTCGGGCGGCGGCTCGCGTCCCGTCAGTCCGTAGTGATAATGGCGCGAATGGAAATGCCGGTCCGGTGCCTGTTTGAGCCGCGATCGCCGCGACTCCTACGGCCGCACGGCCGCGCGTCCCTATTTGGGGCGGGCGTCATCGTCTGGAAGGATTCGCCTGCACCATGAAGCGACGCTCATTCCTCACCGGCGCCGCGTTCGCGTCGTCGCTCGCCATGCCGCACGTCGCGCGCAGCCAGGCGAACAAGACGCTGCGGTTCATTCCGCAGGCCAACCTGTCCAGCCTCGACGCAATCGCCGGCACCCAATATGTGGTCCGCAATGCCTCCCTGCTGATTTGGGACACGCTGTACGGGGTGGATTCCAAGCTGGACCCGCAGCCGCAGATGGCCGAGGGGCACACCCTGTCGGACGACAAGCTGACCTGGACGTTCCGGCTGCGCGAAGGGCTGAAGTTCCACGACAACACCCCCGTCACCGGGGCGGATTGCGTGGCCAGCCTGAAGCGCTGGATGGTGCGCGACACGATGGGCCAGGTAATCGCGCGCCAGCTCGAGGGGATGGACGCGCCGAACGACCGCACCCTGGTCATCCAGCTGACGAAGCCGTTCCCCAAGATGCTGTATGCGCTCGGCAAGGGGAACGCCCCGGTCGCCGAGATCATGCCGGCCCGCATCGCCGCGACCGACCCGTTCAAGCTGATCACCGAGTTCGTCGGATCGGGGCCGATGGTGTTCCAGGCGCGCGAATGGGTGCCCGGCAGCCTGGCCGTGTTCACCCGGTTCGAAGGCTACCAGCCGCGCGCGGAGGCCGGCGATTGGCTGGCTGGCGGCAAGCGGATGCTGCTGGACCGGGTGGAGTGGAGCATCATCCCCGACGCCGCCACCGCCGCCGGCGCGCTGCAGAACGGCGAGGTGGATTGGTGGGAAAACCCGATCTCCGACCTGGTGCCGCTGCTCAAGCGCAACCGCAACGTCAACGTCGACATTGCCGATCCGCTGGGCAACATCGGCTCGCTGCGGTTCAACCACCTCAACCCGCCGTTCAACGACGTGCGTGCGCGCCGGGCGATCCTGATGGCGCTCGACCAGGAGGACTACATGCGCGCCATCGTCGGGGACGACGAGGCGCTGTGGAAGGCGAATGCGAGCTTCTTCACGCCGGGCACCGACGTCTGGTCCGACCAGGGCGGCGGTGTCCTGAAGGGGCCGCGCGACATCGAAGGCGCGAAGAAGCTGCTGGCCGAGGCGGGCTACAACGGCGAGCGGATCGCGTTGATGGTCGCCACCGACGTCGCCATCACCAAGGCCGAGGGCGACGTGACGGCGGATTTCCTGGGCAAGCTGGGCATGAACGTCGACTACCAGGCGACCGATTGGGGCACGGTGGGCGCGCGCCGGTCGAAGAAGGACCCAATCAGCGCCGGTGGCTGGAACATCTTCCACACCTGGCACGCGGGCGCCGACTGCATCAACCCGGCCGCCTACACGGCGCTGGACGCGGGCGGCGACAAGGCCTGGTTCGGCTGGCCCAAATCGGACGCGGTGCAGCAGCGCATCGCGGACTGGTACGCCGCCGGCGACACCGCGGCCGAGAAGCAGGCGATCGGCGCCATCAACGCCGCCGCCTTCTCCGACGTGGTATACGGCCCGACCGGCTTCTTCCTGGGCTACCAAGCCTGGCGCAAGAACATCAGCGGCGTGGTGAAAGCGCCGTTCCCGGTGTTCTGGGGCGTCCAGAAAAGTTGATGCTCGGCTACATCCTCCGCCGGGTGCTCTCGACCATCCCCGTGATGGCCGTCGTCGCGCTGTTCGTGTTTAGCCTGCTGTACCTGGCGCCCGGCGACCCAGCGGCCATCATCGCCGGCGACCAGGCCAGCCCGGCCGACGTGGACCGCATCCGCGCCTCGTTGGGGCTGGACCGCCCGTTCCTGGTGCGGTTCGGCGAGTGGGTATGGAACGTGCTGAACGGCGACCTCGGCACGTCCATCTTCACCAACCTGCCGGTGACGCACATGATCGCGCAGCGGATCGAGCCGACCTTGTCGCTGATGGTGCTGACGCTGATCGTGTCCATCGTGTTCGCGGTGCCGATGGGCGTGCTGGCGGCCTGGAAGCACGGCACCTGGATCGACCGCGGGATCATGATGCTGGCGGTGTTCGGCTTCTCGGTGCCGGTGTTCGTGGTCGGGTATCTGCTCGCCTACGTGTTCGCGCTCCAGTTGGGCTGGCTGCCGGTGCAGGGCTACACGCCGCTCAGCGCCGGGATGTGGCCGTGGCTGCAGAACCTGATCCTGCCGTCGATCGCGCTCGGATTGCTGTACATCGCGCTGATCGCCCGCATCACCCGCGCGACCATGCTGGAGGTGCTGAGCCAGGACTACGTGCGGACGGCGAAGGCGAAAGGGCTGGGGCAGCGTCCGATTTTGTTCCTGCACGCGCTCAAGAACGCGGCGGTGCCGATCGTGACGGTGATCGGCATCGGCGTGGCGCTGCTGATCGGCGGCGCCGTCGTGACCGAGAGCGTATTCGCCATTCCGGGGCTGGGGCGGCTGGTGGTGGACGCGATTCTGCGGCGGGATTACCCGGTGATCCAGGGCGTGGTCCTGCTGTTCAGCTTCATCTACGTGCTGGTGAATTTGGGCGTGGACCTCCTGTACACGCTGTTCGACCCGAGGATCAGCTATTGAGCATCACGTTCGATCACGCCTCGGCCGCAACCCTGCCGGACGTGCTGCCGGCGGTGAAGCCGCGCGGCCGGATGCGCACCTTCATCCGGCGGCATCCGACTATTTTCATCGGCGGGTTGCTGCTGTCGCTGATCGTGCTCGCTGCCGTGTTCGCGCCGCTGCTGGCCACCGTCGACCCGACTGCGCTGGCGCCCGCCAAGCGCACGCGCGCGCCGTCCGCGCAGTACTGGTTCGGCACCGACATGCTGGGCCGCGACGTGTACTCGCGGGTGATCTACGGCGCGCGGGTGTCGCTACTGGTGGGGTTCTCGGTGGCGCTGCTGTCGTCGGCGATCGGCACGGCGATCGGGCTGTTCTCGGGGTTCGTGCGCTGGGCCGACGCCATCATCATGCGGATCATGGACGGGCTGATGTCGATCCCGTCGATCCTGCTGGCGATCGCGCTGATGGCGCTGACCCGGGGCAGCGTGCAGAACGTCATCATCGCGATTACCGTCGCCGAAATCCCGCGCATGTCCCGCCTGGTGCGCGGCGTGGTGCTCAGCCTGCGCGAGCAGCCGTACGTGGAGGCGGCGATCGCGTCCGGCACGCGGACGCCGCGGATCGTGCTGCGCCACATCCTGCCGAACACGCTGGCGCCGATCATGGTGCAGGCGACCTACGTGTGCGCGTCCGCGATGATCACTGAGGCGATATTGAGCTTCATCGGCGCCGGCACCCCGCCGATCATCCCGAGCTGGGGCAACATCATGTCCGAGGGCCGGGCGCTGTGGCAGGTGAAGCCGTATATCGTGTTCTTCCCGGCGGTGTTTCTGTCGTTGACCGTGCTGGCGGTGAACCTGCTGGGCGACGGCCTGCGCGACGCGCTGGACCCCCGGCTGGCGAAGCGGCTGTGACGTCGCTGCTGGAGGTCGAGAACCTCCAAACCCATTTCGGCACGCTCGACGGCGTGGTTCGCGCGGTCGAGGGCCTGTCGTTCCACATCGGCGCGGGCGAGACGGTCGCGATCGTCGGGGAGTCCGGCTGCGGCAAGTCGGTCACGTCCATGTCGATCCTGCGGCTGATCGCGGAACCGCCAGGCCGCATCGCCGGGTCGATCGAGTTCAACGGCCGCAACTTGCTGACGCTGCCGGAAGCCGAGATGCGGAAGTTGCGCGGCAACGACATCAGCATGATCTTCCAGGAGCCGATGACCTCGCTGAACCCGGTGCTGACGATCGGCCGGCAGATCGGCGAGACGCTGCGGCTGCACCAGGGCATGACCGCCGCCCAGGCGACCCGGCGCGGCGTCGAGATGCTCGACCTGGTTGGCATCCCCGCCGCCAAGCGCCGCATCGGCGAGTACCCGCACCAGCTCTCGGGCGGGATGCGCCAGCGGGTGATGATCGCGATGGCGCTGGCCTGCAACCCGAAGCTGCTGATCGCCGACGAGCCCACGACGGCGCTGGACGTGACGATCCAGGCGCAAATTCTCGACCTGATGCGCGACCTGAAGACGCGGCTGGGTTCGGCCATCATGCTGATCACCCACGACCTCGGCGTGGTGGCGGAGATGGCGCAGCGCGTCGTGGTCATGTACGCCGGGCGCAAGGTGGAGGAGGCGGGGGTGAACGAAATCTTCGCCAACCCGCAGCATCCTTACACGCGCGGGCTGATGGGCGCGGTGCCGCGGCTCGGGTCCTCGCTGTCGGGCGGCGGGCGCAGCAAGCTGGCGGAGATCCCGGGCCTGGTGCCGAGCCTGCGCCAACGCATCGTCGGCTGCCCGTTCGCCGGACGTTGCCCGATGGCCACGGAGTTCTGCCGCACGACGGCTCCCGCGGTGGAGGCGAAAGCGCCGGGGCACCTGGTCGCGTGCCACTACGCCGAACAACGGATGGCGGCGTGACCCCGCTGCTGCAGGTAAATGGGCTCAAGAAGCATTACGCCCTGCGCGGCGGGCTGTTCGGCGGCGTCACCGGTTACGTGTACGCGGTCGATGGCGTGACGTTCAGCGTGGCGAAGGGCGAGACGCTGTCGATCGTGGGGGAGAGCGGCTGCGGCAAGTCGACCGTGGGCCGCGCGATCCTGCGCCTGACCGACGCCACCGATGGCGAGGTGTTCCTGGACGGCCAGCGCATCGACACGCTGCCCGCCGGCAAGCTGCGCCCAGTGCGCCAGCGCATCCAGGTCGTGTTCCAGGACCCGTTCAGCAGCCTCAATCCCCGGATGCGGGTGCGCGACATCCTGGCCGAACCGATGACCAATTTCGGCATCGCCCACGGCAGCGAGCTCGACGACCGGGTGGCGTCGCTGATGGACAAGGTGCGGCTGCCGCGCGACGCCATGCGCCGGTTCCCGCACGAGTTCAGCGGCGGCCAGCGGCAGCGCATCGGCATCGCCCGCGCGCTGGCGCCCGGCGCCGACCTGATCATCTGCGACGAGGCCGTCAGCGCGCTCGACGTGTCGGTGAAGGCGCAGATCGTGAACCTTCTGAGCGACCTGCAGGACGAACTCGGCCTCGCGCTGCTGTTCATCAGCCATGACCTCGCCATCGTCGAGCACCTGACGCACCGGGTGGCCGTCATGTACCTCGGCAAGCTGGTGGAGATTGCCGACCGCCGCACCCTGTTTGCCTCGCCCCGCCACCCCTACACCCGCGCCCTGCTGTCTGCCGTCCCGGTCCCGGACCCGCTGGCCAAGCGCGACCGCATCATCCTGAAGGGCGACGTGCCGAGCCCGATCAACCCGCCTGGCGGCTGCCGCTTCCACACCCGCTGCCCGTACGTATTCGACCGCTGCCGGGTCGAGGAACCGCTGCTGCGGGACACGGCGCCGGGCCAGAAAGCCGCCTGCCACCTGGACGTGCTCCCGGAACTGCACGCCGTCCCGCAATGAGGCAGTCCCGGTTCCTGCTGGGCGCGCTGCTGTTCGGCTACGCGTTCCTGTTCGGCCCGATCGTGCTGCTGGTGCTCACCAGCTTCAACGACCAGCGATTGACGACCGTGCTGACCGGGTTCTCCACGCGCTGGTACGTGACGCTGTGGCACGACCAGCGGCTGATCGACGCCGGGAGGCTGTCGCTGGAGATCGCGGCGCTGTCGGCCACCGGGGCGACGGTGCTCGGCACGGCAGCCGGGTACGCGCTGTCCCGGTTTACCCGTTTCCGCGGGCGCGGGCTGTTCGCCGGGCTGATCGCGACCCGGCTGGTGCTGCCGGACGTGCTGATCGGGCTGTCGCTGCTGCTGCTGTTCGTTGCCAGCGAGCAGGCGTTCGGCATCCCCAACGGCCGCGGCGCGCTGACGATCGCGGTCGCCCACGTCTCGTTCGCGCTGTCCTACGTGGCGGTGGTGGTGCAGGCCCGGCTCGCCGGGTCAGGGACGGAGCTGGAGGAGGCGGCGATGGACCTCGGCGCGTCCCCCGCCAGCGCGTTTATGCGGATCACCCTGCCGCTGCTGTCCCCGGCGCTGCTGTCGGGGTGGCTGCTGGCGTTCACCCTGTCGCTGGACGACCTGGTGGTGGCCAGCTTCGTCTCCGGACCCGGCGCGTCGACCTTGCCAATGGTGGTGTTCTCCAGCCTCCGCCTCGGCGCCACGCCGGAGCTGAACGCGCTGGCGACCGTGATCCTGGCGGGGGTGTCGGTCCTGCTGCTCGGCGGATGGGCAGTGCAGCAGCGATCGGTTGCCCGGGGGGCGGCGCGGGAATAGTCTGCGGCCTCGCACCGACTTGGAACCCGCCATGCACCTGCTCGCCGAACGGCTCGGCCGCGTCAGCCCCAGCCAGACCATCGCCATCAGCACCAAGGCCCGCGCGCTGAAGGCCGCCGGCCGCGACATCATCAGCCTGTCGGCCGGCGAGCCCGACTTCGACACCCCCGCCAACGTCAAGCAGGCGGCGATCCGCGCCATCGAGGCGGGCGACACCAAGTACACCGACGTCGCCGGCACGCTCGCGCTGCGAAAGGCCGTCGCCGCCAAGTTCCTGCGCGACTCCGGCATCGAGTATGCGCCCGACGAAATCCTAGTCTCCACCGGCGGCAAGCAGGTGATCTACAACGCCATGGTCGCCACGCTGGACGCCGGCGACGAGGTGATCATCCCGAGCCCGTGCTGGGTTAGCTACCCCGACATCGTGGCCCTCGCCGACGGCACCCCCGTGATCGTGCCGTGCGGGCAGAACAACGGCTTTAAGCTGCGTCCCGAGGACCTCGAAGCCGCGATCACGCCCCGCACCAAGTGGTTCATGCTGAACAGCCCGTGCAACCCGACCGGCGCCGCCTACTCCGCGGCCGAGCTGCGCGCGCTGTGCGACGTGCTGCTGCGCCATCCCGGCGTGTGGGTGTTCACCGACGATATATATGAGAAGCTGACCTATGGCGGCTTCGTGCCCGCGACGATCGTGCAGGTCGAGCCGAAGCTGCGCGACCGCACCATCACCATGAACGGCTGCAGCAAGGCGTACGCCATGACCGGCTGGCGCATCGGCTTCTGCGGCGGCCCGGCGTCGCTGATTCGCGCCATGGACAAGCTGCAATCCCAGTCCACGTCCAACACCTCGTCCATCAGCCAGGCCGCCGCGGTCGAGGCGCTGAACGGGCCGCAGGGCTTCATCCCCGAGATGGTCGCCGTGTACCAGGGCCGCCGCGACCTGGTGGTCGAGATGCTGAACGCAGCGCCCGGCATCGTCTGCCACCGGCCGGAGGGCGCGTTCTACGTGTTCCCCAGCGTGCACGGCTGCATCGGCAAGACCAGCCGGGGCGGCGCCGCCATCGCCGACGACGAGAGCTTCGTGGTGGCGCTGCTGGACGAGGAGGGCGTGGCGGCGGTCCACGGCTCCGCGTTCATGTATCCCGGCCATTTCCGCGTCAGCTACGCCACCGGCACCGAGGCGCTGCGGGAGGCGTGCACCCGCATCCAGCGGTTCTGCCAGGGGCTGCGCTGACCGCGATGCCGGGGCTGGCCCGCCGGCTGGCGCGCGTTCCCGTGGCGGCGACGGTCGCGATGACGGTCAAGGCGCGGGCGATGCGGGCGGCGGGGATCGAGGTGATCTCGCTGGCGATCGGCGAGCCCGACTTCGACAGCCCGCCCTACGCGATCGAGGCTGGATACCGGGCGGCGCTGGCGGGGGACACGAAGTATCCGCCGCAGGACGGGCAGCCGGCGCTGAAGGCGGCGATCCAGCGCAAGTTCCGGCGCGACGCCGGGCTGGAGTACGCGGTCGACGAGATCATGGTCGGCAACGGCGGCAAGCAGGTGATCTTCGACGCGCTGATGGCGACGGTGGACGACGGCGACGAAGTGGTGATCCCTGCGCCGTACTGGGGCGCTTACCCGCTGCTGGCGCAGTTGGTGGGCGGGGTGCCGGTGCATGTGCGCTGCCCGCAGAACAACGGGTTCAAGCTGCGGCCGGAGGATTTGGACGCGGCGATCACGCCGCGGACGAAGTGGATGGTGCTGAACTTCCCCAACAACCCGACTGGGGCCGCGTGCTCAGCGGCGGAGATGGCGGTGCTGGGCGAGGTGCTGTTGCGCCATCCGCAGGTGTGGGTGATGTGCGACGACATGTATGAGCACCTGATCTACGACGGGTTCCGGCACGCGACGATGGCGGCGGTGGAGCCTCGGCTGCGCGACCAGGTGCTGACGGTGAGCGGGGTGTCGAAGACGTACGCGATGACGGGGTGGCGGATCGGCTTCGGCGCCGGGCCGCGGGAGCTGATCCGGGCGATGGTGAACATGCAGGGCCAGGCGACGGCGGGGGTGAGCACGGTCGGGCAGGCGGCGGCCGCGGCGGCGCTGGACGGCCCGCAGGAGAGCGTGGCGGCGCAGGCGGCGGCGTATCGGCGGCGGCGGGATTTGGTGGTGGACGCGCTGAACGCGATGCCGGGGGTGTCGTGCCATCGTCCGGAGGGGGCGTTCTACGTGTATCCGGATATCGCGGGGTGCTTGGGCAAGGTGAGCGCGGGCGGAAGGCGGATCGAGACGGACGAGGATTTCGCGCTGGCGTTGCTGGAGCAGCAGCATGTGGCGGTGGTGCACGGGGCGGCGTTCGGGATGAGCCCGTTCGTGAGGATTAGCTATGCGACGGGGGAGGCGATGTTAAGGGAGGCGATGGAGCGGGTGAGAGGGTTTTGCGAGGGTTTGAGGTGACGACACTCTGCGGCTCGCCTCAAGTCGGATAATACTATAGCTATGTGTAACAGAAAGGAATTGTAGGATGTCAGCAGAATGCCCGCCCGAGCCACCTTGCTTGAACGCGCGCGAAGATCAAAAGCGCTTGTGCGCGCAGGACTTACGCCGGATCGAGATTTGGGCACCCGACGTCCATGCACCATCGTTTCGGGCAGAAGCGCACCGACAGTCACTTGCCGTCGCGACCAGCGTTGAAATTTTGACGGATTAAGCCTTTATCGACGCGGTCTCAGTATGGAACAATGAGTAAAGCGCGGCAAAGCTGATACGTTCACTGGGAAGAAAGTTTGCCTGTTAAGCTGCAGTCAGCTTGCGAGACTCAAATTTTTCATCGGGTTATTCTCAAAAATGAACACCATGCTCCTTCAACCAAATCTTAAAACTTTCAACTGCTGCTTTAGCAAGCGCACCAATCACTGCATTTCCAAATCGACTAACGAGTATGCTTAAAGGTTCGATGACAAAACGTCGAATAAAAAGGAATGAAACGGAGTCTTCACTGCGTAGTTTGTCGGCAGCTACTGTTAAACTAGCCAATACAAATTTACGCTCTTCAGGAACCGTCTCGGCATATCCGTTTGCACCTCTCATACCAGTTGCCATAAGTCTCGACCTGACCGTGCCGGCGTTCGCGGCCCAATCTGGTCCACGCATTACGCCAAAGGGAGGGGTCAGCTTTTACGCCAACGGGTATTATCTAAATCCAGTAGCGCTCGCTGCAATCGCGGATCATCACTCTCTAGTGGTATGGGTGACCACTCCAAATCTAAATTTTCAAAATCTTTATCTACTAGTTCCAGTTCAGAAATACTTTGGTTCAGAGAAATAAGAGCCGAATACAGCCAAGGAATTCTGTTCGTCAAACGACCAGATACCGTTGGCGAATTCGGAGCTGCTCATCCGTTCTCAGTGCCAGTGGTCCTGCGGAACCCTCAACTTCTCGGATAAAGGAGGACCGACGCAACGCCTGGATAGGCGTTCTGGCAGGCCGGATGAATTCGCCAACGGTATCCGACCATACTTATAAAATGGAAGATCTTTTTTGAGTTAGATTTGTTCCCAATTTCTATCAAAATCTTCGGATTTTTGGATTAAAGCTGGCCCAAAATCATCTTCAGTAAGCTCAATAAGTCCTGACTGTATTAGCCATGTAAGTGATTTACCAAATAAAACATTGCTTGGAAGTAAATTCCAGACTCCCTCCGCCTTCTGCTCTCCAGAATAGTCGTTTTGCACATCCTTTTGAAATATGTCTCCGTTACTCCGATTCATAAAGTCAATTATAGCTAAAGCATAATAATAATGCGCACGCTCAATCACTCGGGTACGATCCATCTAGCTCTCCTTAGTCTTGTGGTTGCCTAGGCAACTCGCGTTCACGACAGCAACACCCGAAAATCTTTAATAGAATAAGTTTACCAAGCTGCTTAACATTTTGAAATTTTGGCGGAGGGAGTGTCCGCTCCAATCAGGAAACCAGCCAAAGAAGTCAGTGTGTTACACGGTCGGTGTCGATGTCCCACAAAATATCCCGCAACTATTGAAGACGCATCCCTGGAAACGAAGTTTGACCTGACCCCTTAGAAATGGCTGGCCCGAAAATTCAGCCAGGCGGTCCTGTAGCTGAGTGGGTTGAGGTCATGGCGGATCAGGCTGTGGTCACCTTGGGGCGAAGCATGACGTTGTAAGCGAGCGCATCGAGGCGGCGGACCAGGCGCTTGGCAGTGCGATGCTTATCGACACGGTCGAGATAGTCGGCGCCGAGGTCGGTGAAGGCGACGGCGCGCTGCAGCATGTGGAAGGCGGCGACCAGGATCTTGTGCGCGACGGCCACGGCGGCCTTCTTCACACCCATGCGGACCCGCAGCCGATGGAACTTGTCGCGCAGGTAGCTGCCCTTGGCCCGTGAAGCAGAGATGGCCGTCCCGACCAGCATGGCCTTGAGATAGGGGTTGCCCTTGCGGGTGCCGCGCCGCTTCTGCTTACCCGCGCTCTCGTGGTTGGCAGGGCAGAGCCCGGCCCAGGCGGCCAGGCGCTGGGCGGTGCCGAACACCGACATGTCGGCGCCGATCTCGGCGATGATGGCCGCCGCTGTCAGCGCATCCACGCCGGGGATGGTCACCAGCAAGGCCTGCTGGGCGGCAAACGGCTGCATGGCGCCGCTGATCGTGGCCTCGACCTCGACCAAGTCACGATCAATCTCCCCGAGGCGGCGGATGTGCAGGCCGAGCAGCAAGCGCTGATGCGCGGCGAGTTGCCCGTCCAGCGCCATCGCGAAGCGATCCGCCGGAGGCAAGGACGGCGGAGCCGTCCCCGGCGAGCCGGTCGATCTTGCTCCGCAAGCGGCGTTTGGCGAGATCAGCCATCTCTGCGGGGGCGGAGCTGCCCTCGGCCAGCGCCCGCAGCATCAGCATGCCGAACACGTCGCTCATCACCCCTGTGAGCTTGATGCCGGCGCCCTCGAGCAGCTTGAGCGTGCGGTTCCGTTCCGCGGCCATGGCGCCGACCAGCGCCTTGCGGTGACGAACCAGGTCGCGCAACACCCGGACGTCCGGGGGTGGCATGAAGCTGGCGCACACCAGCCCGTGCCGGACCAGGTCGGCAATCCACTCCGCGTCCTTTACGTCCGCCTTGCGGCCGGGCACGTTGCGCATGTGCGAGGCGTTGCCGACGATTAGGCTGAAAGCGCCTTCCAGGGCAGCATGCACCGGCTGCCAGTAGACGCCCGTGCCTTCCATGCCGACGTGGGTGACACCCTTCTCAAGCAGCCACTCACGCAGGGCTGCGAGGTCCTTGCGCATAGCGCCAAAGCTGCGCACCTCCCTGCTCGGTCGGCGTCCTGCCGCGCCAAGGATGACGCAGGCCACCACCGAGCCCTGATGCACGTCCAGCCCGGCGGCGCATTCGATGATTGCTTCCATAGCCACCTCCAACAAAGGTGGCGGGCGCGGCGCCGCGGGACTGTAGACAGAGGCTGGCCCACGTGCTGGCCGGAAAAGCCGGGTGCGACCTTCGGTGGTCCCTGAACGCAGCGCGGACCGATCTCTTCCAAGGGATCGAATGCCACCTACCCACTATTGGTCTCCACGCGTCCGCCAGCCAACATGTTGGAAGCCTCGTGCGCCGTTCCACTCCGGCCCTATTTTCTCCTCTAAGGCGGTGCGCAACACGCGCTGGGCATCTCTCTTCCGCACTTTATGTGTAAGCAGCACCGGCGATGGTCGAAGTTGCCCGTGTTCACTGGGACGACGGCAATCGGGATTCGTTACGACCACATTAAATGCGGAAGAGCCCTAAAAGTGGGCCACTGCATACCAAGATCCGGCGGCACTTTGGTCTTGCTCCCGTCTCTGGTTCGGAGGCGATGCGACTTTTCGGGCTTGTTCAGCTTGGTTGGCGAAGGCCGTCGGGGTCAAGTTCCCCCAGAGCTGTTCAACGCTGACATCTTGGTTGGTTGAGCGGCGTGAGGTTGGGTGAAGGTGACGGTTTCCTGAGCGGGCTTCGTCTGGCACTATGCCGGGCCATCATCCCGAAGGGTTGCCCTGATGCCAAGCACGCTGTTGTGGCTGTTCTCTCAGGTGGCGGACCCCCGCCGCGGCCAGGGCAAGATGTATCCGCTGGCGCGGCGTTGTTGCATGGATCGGGCAGTTGGTGGTGAGACCGGGGCAATGTAGGAGAGCAGCCCCCTCCTGATCCTTGGATGCCCGCCTTGCCGTTCAAGCTGAACCAGGACCGCCGCCATCACATTCCGCGGCCACGTCCTGGACAAAGGTGGCCAAGCCGCATTTGGGTTGGTGCTGATCCTTTCACGTGAGGCGTTGCGCG
>JAABVA010000668.1_pt1 | contig 41525 bp, 45 predicted proteins | sample 5560331 | NCBI WGS metagenome assembly JAABVA01 (sample SAMN12812661, study PRJNA571458) | rock metagenome | isolation source: Antarctica rocks | place: Antarctica: Victoria Land, Mt New Zealand sud | collected 2016-01-07 | reverse complement strand
ATCTACTCGCTTCATCTACTCGCTCATCTACTCGCTTCATCTACTCGCTCACCTACTCGCTCACCTACTCGCTCACCTACTCGCTTCATCTACTCGCCCACCTACTCGCTCACCTACTCGCTTCACCTACTCGCTCACCTACTCGCTTCACCTACTCGCTCTACCAATCTTTCTACCAAACGCTCTACCAAATTCCCTACCAAACGCTCTATCAAACGCTTTATAAAACGCGTTGATCGAGCGCATAAAACACGTCAAACAGTGCTTCAAACAATGCTTTCTACTGAGCTTTCCACTGAGCTACCTACTGAGCTATCGATCGAGCTATCGACCGAGCTTTCTATTGACCTTCCGATCGAGCTTTCTATTGATCTTTCTACTAGTGAGCTTCCGATCGAGCCATCTACTGAGCTATCTACTGAGCTATCGACCGAGCTTTCTATTGACCTTCCGATCGAGCTTTCTACTGATCTCTCTATCGACCTTCCTACTGACCTTTCTACTGAGCTATCTACTGACCATCCTACTGACCACTCTACTCACCACCCTACTCACCACTCTACTCACCATTCTACTCATCATTCTACTCATCATTCTACTCACCATTCAAGAATCAAATTTGTTCTCTATCGAGCATCAAACATGACTCTATCGTACACTCTTCATGACTCTCTTCATGACTCTCTACATAACTTTCTACATGACTTTCTACATAGCTTTTCACCAAGCTTCGAATTGCTTCGCAATCAAGAATCAAATTTGTTTTCTATCGAGCATCAAATATGACTTTATCGAACATTCTACATGACTCTCTATTGAACATTCTACATGACTTCATAGTATCGAACATTCTACATGACTTTCTACCTCATTAGTTTATTCATTAACTTTCTCACTAACTTTCTCATTAACTTTCTCATTAAATTTCCCTGAATTTCCCAGCGCATATATTAAACTGTGTAAATAGCTATTATTTAAATAGTCAAATTAATTATTAATTATTCAACGTTGCGACTATCAATGCTACAAGTGTCAGAATTGTGTTTGTTGAATCAAACGACAAAGACGCATACTGCGCTCATATGAATTTTATGAATGTTAGGAATTTTAGCGCTTTTATGAATATGCATCAGCTAAAAGTGACGCAAATCTGAGACATGAGATTAAATGAATATTTGAAATATTGATCGCTAAAAGCGCTAAAATCTGTCTTTGCCACTCTTTACAAATTGCAGATGAAGCAGTCAGTTCATCGCAGACACTGTTTATAGTATGACATCATCAAGTATATTCACATCAAAGTCGATGTATGCAACAACATTTAATTCATTAATATGCACATTGTAATTGAACTCATGATCTAACTATTGACAGTAGCAATAGATGAGTTCAATCGAGACGTGTTGTCAAATGCGTCAAAATTCTTGTCGTCACTCAAACAAGCAGTCGACGTCACATGAAGAATCATCAGACGAAGAACTCTTTGAAACAAAACTACATTATCTTCAATGTCATTTCATCATCAACAATCATCTTCGCTCATTACTGTCACTTATTTGACTGATGAACTCATCTTTACGTTTGTCAATCAACTAATTTCTTCATCTAAGTTTGAGTCTTTAATCTTTGATATTCAAATCTTCTCAATCTTCATTGTACATCAGATAGCAACGACTATAAAATCTAAGCAGTCTTGCACTTATGATAAACTCAGAAGAAGCAACGATGAGTTTAAGCGTAATTGATATGCTATCAAAGAGTTTCAAATGAAGATGAAGAAGATAGATGCATAGTCATATATCTCTTGAGTTACTCATTAAGTCATGACAAGAGCGAGATAAATGACGACGACAAGATAAAGTTTGTAAACTCTGAAGATTGCTTCAACTTGAGATATATAGCACTTTAACAATCATTACTCTCATTTCATAAGAGATTTAAATGATCGCATTTTGAGTGACAATAGCTAGATCATGAGAATAACGATGATATTTGTTCAAGTGATTGATTTTGTTTTCTTTATGATTTAGCTAAATATAATTTATATGATTTACATATCTTAACTATTGAGCTCAAATTGAAGTCAATAACTTCTGAATAAACATGATTCATCGACTTTGCGATTGACATTTTTTGATTCATCTTGTTACTGACATTTCATGCACAGATAAACAGTCAAGCGTAAAGAATCATTACAATTCATCATTGCTTTGTACAAGTTATATAAAAACACTAATCGAAGACTTATAAATAATGCAGCGCGTATGCTCTTCATGTGAGATGAAGATAAATCTCATCAGCGAACTTGAATGTCATCTTCATCACTGTCATGTTCGCTTGCATGATTGATCGCGAAAGATTCTCTGACGAAAGTTATTATCATCATCAGAATCATCATCATGCGATTTGATGCAACTCATCTGACGCGATCATGAAACTGCAGAATGAGATTCAAACTTGAATGATTCTCATGATGAGAGCGTTCAGATGAACATCAAAGACAAAAATCAAGAATATATGTTAATAGATGATTTTGCAGAAGAGCACATGAACATTGAAGTGAATAGCGCTGATTTGAATCAAAATATGAAACATATATCATCAAGAATCGAAATGATACAACTTCAGACTGAACTTCTCTTCACATCATCAATGCTGCAAGTTGAAATCTTCATCAAGATAACTGATTGTGATGTTGAAACAACAGTCAACGTGTTAAAAGAAGTATCAGAGTCGTTAAGCTTGAATTCTCAAATGATCAAGAATATAAACAACAATCAATATTATTCATTTCAATGCAAAGTAGATTATGCATTCACTCACTGACTTCATTAAATGAAGATTATCAAAGACAGTGTTAATCGATTTTTTCAAGATTCGCGTTTATGAATCTTACATCAACATGTTAGCTTTCATGATGTGAACAAGTGATTGATACTTCTACATCAGATTTCATATGATGTTGAAAATGATGAATGACATTCTTGAACATTTACAGTCAAATTCAGTTACAAAGAAGTTCAAGAAGAGCAGCACTGCATTTTGTATTATGACATCATCGAGACACTTCGATTCTTGTTGAATCATTCATCATTTCAAGATTAGCTGATCTACGCACTCGTTTGACATTATAATGTCGACAACTTTTAAATTTACGACAAGATGCATACTGCTGATTGATGATGAGAAACGCAGAAGAAGCTTTCTGATGATGTTATCATGATATCACTATTAATTTTCATCAATAAGATAGTCTTGACTGAGCATTGAAACAATCTATCTGCATGATTTATATATCTAACGATAGAGAATCTAAATCGACGTACAAGACATGCTCAAAAACGGTCGAGATTGATTCTTCTGAAATTTCTTCTCATAGTTGATAATAACGATGATGATATCAAGTCAAAGATTTGATACATGATGTTATCAATCATACTCAAGCGTATGTTAAACATGTATCATCATGCATTAATACATGATCTCACATGTAACAGTTATTGAAGCTATGTTCAGAAACGACATTTCTGTTCTTTGCGCGAACAATAAGATAAGACAATGTTATTCGATAATCATCGAGTTCATGATGAACTACGAGAAACAAGTATTAATTGTAAACATCAAGATGAATCAACAATGTTCTATCTGTCAAGTATCATTTCATGAGCGTGAAAATTTAAACAAGACATGATCAATTTGAATGCATGCATTCACTAGAAATCAACAGAAACAACAAAGAAAGAACAATATGATTGAGAATGACTTTGCTTGAATACATTCAGTGAAAAACTTTACATGATCACATATGTTTATCAATATTCACGAGACAATGATGATAAATGTGTTACATCAACTACTTAAGAAAATCATCTCGTATTTGATGTTATGACTCAGTCAGATCATCAACGAGAGTGTTTGTACAAGTCAAAGAAGAAAAGAAATCAGATTAGTTCTAAATGATGCATCAGAAACAGCTCAGCTGAATCAAAGATTTCGCGTCATTTCATCATTTAAAGACATGAAGAGATTTGTCAAGTACAGTACGATTAAGTAATGAATTGATGCAGATCGAAAGTCGATTGTATGTCAACTTATATCAATCATCGCATCGCTTCTGATCATGAGAGCATCTGTAGCGATTAACTTCGCTTAAGCAGTGATAGACTTCATGATACTTGCTCAATATTATTTGCATGACGAAGAAACTCTTCGATATCTTGAACATGCGCTTTTTCGATTGAACAAGCTAAAGAATGTTTTTCGTCATTTGCAATCTGAGCATTCAGATACAGACATTGATCATTTCAACATTTCAAAACTACATGCAATGACACATTATGCAAGTCAGATTCAAAAATATAATAGTGCTGATAATTTCAATACAAAGTACAGTGAGATTGCACACAAGCATTTAATAAAGATCTTTTTCGATTGCATCAACAAATGAGAAATGTTTCAAAGATAGTTATTGCATCATAATACTTAACATCTAAATCTTCTTGCGATGAAAGATATTCTTCTTTATAGAGATACAAGACAAAGCAAGATCAACAAGCATGCATTGACTGCTATGATAACATGATTCAATCATGTCTTTAATCTTCATAAAATTCAAGATGCATTCATTCACAAACAATGCAATCAAATACAAGAGACAAAACTCAATTTAAAGTTATGATGTCATGCATCAATTTTAGTCAAGATTCTGAACATAGAGAAGCTTCTTGACGCATTGACAGTCTTCATGCGTAAGTGTTGCAACATAGTCGACAAGAAAGTTGTATCAGATAGAGAGTTAAATAAAAAGAAAAAAGACTCAATCTGAGTGAAATCATACTACGTAAGCGTTCATGAGTCACTTCAATGCTGAAAACGAGACGAAAAAGACGTTGATAACTTAGAAAATCTTGTCAGTGATAGAGTATACTGCTCATTGAACTGACAGAAAAAGAAGAGAGTTTGAAGACGTGACTATGTTCTGATTCAGAAGAGATCGAAAGAAGCGACTGAAGTCTCAACTTTGCTAAACAATTGACTGTCTAATCAGCTACGACTTATTCTTTTCATTATAAATTCGTTGCATCAAGACAACAAGAATAATGAGCTACGACACAGTCACATAATGATGCTCTCGTTGAACTACTCAAATCTTGCAATGAGAAAACTTAACATGCTGTGCATGAAATGATTGAGATAAAGCATTGATCTAAAGATAACGTCAAAAATTCTCGTTCTTTCGAAGCTAGTCAATTTTTTCATTTGCATACAATTTTGAGAAGTGTGCATGTTGTATCAGCAAATGATATTTCTAGCGAGTCAAACAAAAACAAGTTCTTTTACATTAACAACTTCAACGACTGAGATTCATACAATTCAATATACAAGAAGAATTTCTTGCATAAAGAGACAAGAGTAGCAGAATACTACTTCAAATGTAAAAGCTGAAGATATTTGAAACTGACTCAATCTCATCGCAGACAAAAATCAAACAATGTATATGTATTATATTTATGTTTCAAAGCATATACAGAATCATTGAAGTCAACGATGCTACAAGACTAACGAACTAAGTAATTAAGAAATATAATCATCTCTTGACTTTGCTCAATCAAAATTTTCTTGATAAACAGAAGTCTCAGCTATGAACTGATGAGAATTAAAGTCAGAGTTTAATCTCACAAGAACTTTGATCTTATGAAATATATGTAGCAAACAAAGCTTTGCTTGTTGCAAGAGTATCATCAGCTACAAATTTGATATCATGAAGTCAGTCAGTTAAAGTCAACTGTATCAATGAATTGATTTGAAAGAAAATTGACTTGATGATCGCGAGCGATTGTATTATAAAAGAGTGTGAGTGACTCAGTAGTAAACTCTAGATAATTGATATGTATTTCATAAATTTAGTTGAGAGCTTAAGCAGTAAGTAAATCACTGAAAGCTGATATCAATTATCACATGAACAAGATGCAGTGAGTGTGACATCTAGACTGATCGCGTCGAGTCGAGTACTCGACTCAAAAAGTGTTGAGTTAAGTTGAAATTTTTTTGAAAAAGTGTCGAGTCGAATTGAGAAGTTGAATTCGAGAACTCAAATCGAGTTGAGAAGCTTAACTCGACAACTCGACTCGAAAACTTGACTCAACTTGACAAGATATTAGATAAATGTAAATAGCTTGATCAAACAGTCTTCATGATTCTCTTCATGACTTTATATCATGTTTTCTTGTCATGACTCTCTATCAAAGTCAAACGATCTTCATGTTTTTCCTTCATGTTTTTCTCTATGTTTCTCTTCATGTTTCTCGTCATGACTCTCTTCATGTTTCTCTTCATTTTCCCCTTCATGTTTTCCTCTATGTTTTTCTTCATGTTTCTCATCATGACTCTCTTCATGTTTCTCTTCATTTTTCCCTTCATGTTTCTCTTCATGTTCTTCTTCATGTTTCCCTTCATGTTTCTCGTCATGACTTTCTATCAAATGATCTTCATGTTTCTCTTTATGACTTTCTATCAAACGATCTTCATGTTTCTCTTTATAACTCTCTATCAAATGATCTTCATGTTTCCCTTTATGACTTTCTATTAAAAGATAATGCAAAAAGATAATGCAAAAAGATAATGCAAAAGTCAAAAACCGGAAAATTTTCTATATTTAACTCTTTTGACGTCAAGCTCAAGTTCTTGACGAGTCAAGTTGAGTTGACTCAATTTTCAGTCGAGTCGAATCACGTCAAGTTGAAAATATGAGCAACTTAACTTGAATCAGATTGAAAATGTGAGCAATTCGACTCAATCTTAATTTGAGTTCAAAATGTTAACTTGAAACTCAACTCGATGATCAGTTTAATGACATCAATCAAATTCTGAAGTTATGAATCATTAATGCTAAAGTTTTTTGTGATAAGTGCAGTCATTAGTCACAGACATGAAAATATTCAACAAACATCAAGTTTTCTCTTTAGTATAATGAATGCATTGTTGAAGATGTCATGTAAAGAGTATATACACTACAAATGATCAATAAACAGAGTGAAAAAAGAACTCAGCATTGATGAGTTTGAATACATGCAATTGAAGATGCGAATATGAGATCAGATGAGATTTTTTCAGCTTATAAAATGAAAGCTAAATATAAACAAATCAAAAGAAATCATCAGATCAACATTTGAAGTCATATATCATGAGTTTCATATTATATTCAACGATGTCGCGAGATCAAGAAGTGATTCTATGTTAATGTTCATTACACAATGATCAAATTACAATGTAAGAAGATGATTCAGAGTTAGAAAGACATGATGAAACAATCTCAAGTACAATTCTTCATCATCTTCTCAACTGAAGACATATTCACATCTTTTAAGTTATGTTGTCTACGACGAACGAGATTTCAAGAGATCTCAATCAGTATCAGTCAGATCAGTCAAAATTCTCATAATACAGATCAGTTGCAATCTCAATTGTAATATATGTTGCAGATCACAAGATCTTCTTAAACATGAATCAATGAAGAATTCGATTTGCATTGATGACATAAAATACAACAGATTTATAAAGCTGATTGAGAACGAGCTGAATTACAACTGTGTCACAGATATGATGATATACGATTGAGCTGAATTCGTAAGAATATATATCAGCAACGAGCATGAATGAAAAACAGCATTGAAAGAAATGCATGCAGAAGAGTTTATTCACTTTCTTTTTACAATTCAGTCTGCTGTGAACAATGATTGTAGATTTCAGAATTCTTGTGATACTTGATTCAAGCAGCTGATCATTGAAGAAATTATGTAGAATGCTCGTAGAGAACATGTTCATGCTCAAGACTTTCAGTATAAGATGACATAGTGAGATCATGTCATAATTGAAAAATCTCAAGAATCAATGACAAGACTTATAGTTCATTCAACATTGATAAAGATTCAATGAACTTTTATCAAGATTAAATGAACTATTCTTAATGCTTGAAATAAGATAAATTTCTCTCTTATCATGAGAAAAAATCGTTCGCAATCTGACATTCTTTTTTATTCTTCTTCTCAATCGTTTGTTGCATAGATTTTCTCAACGATCATACATTGTTGAATCACATCAAATGACTCTCGTCTTGAATGCAACATGAAAATACATCAATCTTTATGATGATGAGTTTATCAAGATACTAAGTGACATTACAGAAAAAATGTCATCACACGAGCAACTTCAAAACATCATCATCATCAAAGTGCAGCGCAGTTGAACACACAGAGATTCACAATGACAATGAGATTGCAACAGACTCAAGCGACAGTGATTTTGTGAGAGAAATTTTCAATGAAGACAGACGTGTCATTCTTGAAGTAATAACTCGCTTAAGAATTCAAAAGAATAGATGATTAATTTGAAAAAAGGCAGAATCAAATGCTGTCAGAGCATTCAGTGAAAGTATCTTCGTGAAATCATCACGACATTTCAAAAACTCGACGTATGCAACATTGAACAGCTTAATTCTTTTCAATCAATCAATAATAAACATACTAGAATTGATTTTAATGATGATGATGTCAACGATGCAAACTGAAAATCAATAACATCATATTTATGAGAAAAGATATCACGTTGAACTAAATGCAACTTCATCGTTGATCATGAGTCAATTGTTAAAGTTTGCACTCATTATTTACTTACGTGAATATTGAGTGATTATGTTGATAACAATAGCAGTTCATGATCAGACTTCAAAAAGAGATGACTTAATGAGAAAATAAAAGAAGTGTGAAAGAATATCACAAATCATTTAGACAAGAAGTCAGATCACAAATGTTCTAAAGTAAAGAACATTTTAATGACGAGAGAGACTCAAAAGATAATACACTCAGATCTTTCGTTGCGAATGAAACTCATAATAGATAGATGTATGACATCTTTGAGACGTGATAATCTAGTGTACTGAGTTAAATATGAATCATAGTCGAGAATGAATATGATTGACAGAAGCAATTCACAAGAAAAGAGCGAAAGAATTTAATAAAAAGTCTGCTAAATAATGATGATTTTGCGTGTGAAAAGATATGTACTAATCAAAGATTGCAACATCGTCTAATGTGAAAAGACTTTTCAAGACAGATTCTGCGCAAGAATCATAATGAATGTATTGACTCAGAAGATTTACTGCAAAGTCAGAGATGAAATAGCATATCAAGAATACTTGAAGATATTCTTTGATTCACTTTCTACTAATGTTGTTCTCATCACAGTGACAATGATTGCTCATTGTATATAAGAATATGAATCAGAAGAGCACAGATTAAACAAGTTTGAGAAATTGAACGTGAAGTGTAAGTGAACATTTGCATATATCAATGATTAAAGTGATTGAAGCGAAGCTGAACTTGATAACATGCAGTGACATGAATGCACATCAATGCAACATGAAATCAACAAGCTTGCAAGCATCAACAATCAATATTGAAGATTCTGCTATGTTGTATCAAGTAACATATTGATAATGATGATATCAAAGTAATTATGAACACTCAAGCTGTATTCAATGTATACGTCAATTGTTTTGATGATCTCTCATTATATGAGTTAAAAAACGACGTGCAACTCAATTTAAACGCAAGTCATAAGAAAACATTCTTGAGTTCAGAAAGCATTTTCGCCTCTCAATCTTTGAGACTAACGTCGCTTGTCTTTGACGTAGTGTTATCAAATGAAGCTGTAGATGTGAGAATGCATCTCATCGACTATGAATGATGCGTGTCTGCGAGACTAGCTCGCGAGATTAGATCGAAGAGATTAACGAGTGAATAAAGATAACGACTTGACAGAAGATGAAAACTCTGCGAATTCTCGCTTTTGTTTCTTAGCAATTAGTTCTACCATCAATAAAGTGCTATCTTATTATCTTCTACTACGCAGTTTCACGTAAAGAGATCTCGTCATCTCACAGTTCTAATTGCTTCATTTGCATGAAGCTGCTCAGTAAGAGATGTCGAACATGCAGCGACTCATCAGAAGTTGCATGATCAAAAGAAGTAATAACTTCTTTCACACTGAGAATTCATCGTTTCATCAGAACAGATCTGAGAATCATGCATTCAAACATGCAGATGAGAAATTCAAGTCGCAAGAATTTAATGAACAAATAGATCATATCTTTTGATGATCGACAAGCGAAGTACGCAAGCAGTTAAAGAATCTGAAAACGCAGAACATACTGCTTGCCTTGCAACTTCGCGTATCGAAACTCAAGCGAGAAACTCGATCAATCTCTGATCATCGACATCAACATAGTGATGATCACTATTGAAGTGATGCACGCAAGCGTGCTAATCGATCTCGCAAGTTTAGAGAGCAGAGCATCATGAACTACAACTTCTTGATGTTCTGACTGCAAGACTGCAAAGACTTCATAGTCACGACGTCATCGAATTTCATCATGAAACAAGAGAAGCTGCGATGATCTGCATCATACTTGTCAGAGAAGTCTTGCAATCAGTGACGAGATCATGTGATGAGCATGCACAATCATGATGAGAAATTCAACTGAAAGTACTACACTGAATACTTGCATGCTAAACTTAGCAATTCTGAAATTTGCAACTTTCAAACAAAATATCAACTTGAAGCTGCAAAGCAGCGAGTCGATCAAAGCATCGCGAATTTCAAACAGTATCTCATCAGACTGTACGCAGATCTGAACTATCATATATTCAATGAGACTCACATGATGTACTTGCGAATGAAGATTAATGAAATCATCATGAATGAGTTTCTTTGCATTTTATACATCTTTATCAATTATGTCAATCTGCTAAAGCATCTTATAGACATTGACTTGCATCTGCAAGACACTGACACATTGTCGAAGCTACATTCGCAGCAAAGTGAAAGTGCAACGTCTCAGAAGAGTTTTCAATTCTTGCATGAAAAGACGAAGTTTGTCGCTGCAATGAAGAATTCGAAGTTCTCTGCTTCAAGCACGCAGTCTAAAGACGATGTGATACTTAAGTTCAGTGAATTCAAGTAAGATGTTGCTTCATTCAATCTTATGTGCTGATCATGCAAGAAGCTGAGACACAAGATTGATAATTTGATGTGTCTTAACTACGCATTCAGATAAGAGACTTGCAATCATGATGAAGAGACGAAAAAAGAGAAAGTCTGATGTTCATCATTGAATCATTAAATATAACTACGAAAAGACGATTGTCACGTGCACTGATGATGTCAGTATTGATAAATGTTTCTGAGAGAATGCGCGAAGCTCACTGTCTTATTGACTCTGAGATCGAGCGAAACTTTATATCACAATCATGAGTAAAAGAGCATGAGTTATCGAAGAATTATGCAACTTTGAAACAGATTCAGACGATCAATGATCGTTGAATTCTCTGCTATGATATGCATCAGATCGATATTGAGTTGATCAATCACAAGAAAGTTCGCAAGAGCTGAAACACTGAGTTTCATGCTGTGAACATGCAAGAATATGATATGATTCTTGACTACTTGTGATTAAATGAGATCAACTCGAATATTCGCTGACGCGAGCGTCGCTGATTATATCGAGAAAACAGCATTCAGCATGCAAGACAAATACAAGTTAGTCTGTGCAAGACATTGAAATTTGTCGAGCTGACAATGCTTGCAGCTAAAAGAAGAGAAGAGACTTATGTAGCTCTGCTTTATCAGCTGCTATCTACAGATGACTTATTACAGAACGCAGATCATCAGACTGCAAGATGCGATGCGCTTCAAGCGAAAGAATCAGAGATACTCTCTGCTATTCAAGATTTCAGAGAAGTATTTTCTGAAATTCTTTCTGATAGTTTGAATATGCATAATCAGATGAAACATTTCATTGATCTGATGAAGGGCAAAATGCCTTGCATTGAGTCTATTTATAAGATGACACGAGATGAGCTCGCTGTGATACGAAACTATCTAAACAGCGCGCTAGAGAAGAAATGAATTCATTCATCAAGTAGTTTTGCAAAAGCATCTGTGTTGTTTGTAAAGAAGTTGAACAAAAGTCTTCATTTATGCGTGAACTATCGTAATCTCAATGAAATAACAGTAAAGAACAATTACTCATTGTCTTTACTGTCTGAGACGCTGAATCGCTTTGCTCATGCGAGACACTTTATCAAAATTGATATTCGCAACGTCTATCATTGCATTTGAATTCGCAAGAGCGATGAATGAAAAATGACTTTTCATACACGCTATAATCAATTTGAGTATCAAATGATGCTCTTTGAACTGATAAATGCTTCTGCGATCTTTCAGTTCTATGTAAATCACGCGCTTAAGTCATTCATGAATATTTGCTGCGTGATATATCTGAATGATGTCTTAGTATACTCTGAGACGAAAGAGCAGCATTGAAAGCATGTGCATAAGATTCTTCGCGCGCTACTGAAATATCGACTGTATGTTAAGCTGTCGAAATGCACTTTCAATCGTGACGAAGTTATCTTTCTGAGATTCATGATAAAACGAAGAAATATTCAGATGAAACAGTTTCATATCAACGCAATCACTAGCTGATCTGAGTTCAAGTCTGCAAAGAACATTCTCATATTCTTGAGATTTGCAAAGTTTTATCAACAATTTATAAGAAAGTTCTTTTCAATCATCGCGTCTTTAACAGATTTAATCAAGAGTGCGAAGAAGAGAACAATGCATTCATTCTTCATAATGACGTCGAAAGTAAGAGAAGCTTTTGAAAGATTGAAAACAATCTTTGTCAATGCTCTCATTTTGAATAGACTGATCGCGTCAAGTCAAGTACTTGAGTTCAAATCGAGTATTCGACTTAAAAAGTATCAAGTCGAGTTGAAATTTTTTTGAAAAAGTATCAAGTCGAATTGAGAAGTTGAACTTGAGAACTCGAATCGAATTGAAAAGCTTGACTCGACAACTCGATTCAAAAACTCGATTCGACTCGACAAGATATTAAATAGATGTAAATAGCTTGATCGAACAGTCTACATAGTTTCTCTTCATGACTTTCTATCATGTTTTTCCGTCATGACTTTCTATCAAATGATCTTCATGTTTCTCTTCATGACTTTCTGACTCTATCAAAATTAAATGCAAAAAGCGGAAAAATTTCTATTCTTAATGCTCTTGACGTCAAGTTTGAATTCTTGACGAGTTGAGTCGAGTTGACTCAATTTCTAGTCGAGTCGAGTTGAATCAAGTTGAAAATATGCTCAACTCGACTTAAATCGAGTTGAAAATGTGAGCAACTCGACTTCAAGTCGAGTCGAATTCAAAATGTTAACTCAAAACTTGACTCGACGATCAGTCTAATTTTGAAACACTATGATTGAGATGCAGATCTTCGCATGAAGATTGATGCATTAAATCGCGAAGTCGAAGACGTGCTTAGTCAGAAGAGCAAGACTGATCAATGACATCTCATTGTATACTATAGTTATAAGTTCAAAGAAGATGAAGTACGATGAGACACGCACGACAAAGAGCTGTATGCTATAGTTCTTGATTTTAAGAATTGACAACACTATCTTCAGAGTAGCAAGCGACTCATATGTGTGATAACAAATCACAATAATCTTCGTTACTTTATGATGATGAAGAAGCTCAACGCATGACAGATGCGCTGAGCTGAGAAATTAGCTGCGTTTGACTTTCATATAGAATATCGCAGAGACAAATTAAACTCTGCGAATGCATCATCAAGAAGACTTGACATCATGAAATTGAATGATAGTGAGAAGAATAATGATTATTTTCTACCTACTCTGCGAAACAAACTTCGCAATCAGAAATGTCAATCTGAGCTGCTAAAGAATGAAGAAGTTTCAACAGCAATCAAACTCGCAGCATTGATGATGCAACTGAATGACATAGTCATTGCAGATACTCAAGTCATGTGTTTGAATGAGAAAGTACTCGCTAAATCTTGCAGAATTTTAGACACTGCGTCGTTTCAACTTCTGATTCATCAGATTATGAAGTTGAAGAGATTTTATTTGAAGATGAGTGAATCAATGACTGCATGATTATTAAAGTTACAATAAAGAAACGTCTTTGTTGCAAATGAGAAGTGACGTCAACAATTTGCATCTAGAAAGAATGAGCTTTTGAAATGAAGTATGAGAGATGATGAACTGCTACGTCGTGATCTCGCAGTTTATGTACTCAATGACTCTGCTACAAGAGATGAAATTCTGCATATGAATCAAAATGATCTTGAAGCAGATCATTTCGCACATGCTCATATCAAGACTGCGATAAGAAGAAAATATTACTGGTCAAAAATGCTCAAAAAGATGACGAAATATGTTTGCATCTGTTCAGATTGTCAGCGAGTGCAAGTGCATCATCATAAGCTCTATGAGAAGCTGACGTTTATATCTTCAGAGAGCGTGAATTCATTTTACACGATGATCATGAATTTCATAACAGACATGTCTTTTGCGAAGAATTCATACATCGAAAAAACAAGTGATGTTATATTGATAATGATAGATAAGTTAATCAAGCACGTAATTTATATTTTGATGATCAAAGATCTGAACGTTGAGAAGCTTGCAAATCTGCTATGACGAGAATTCGTATCTCAGCATGAAATGATGCGAAGCATTATATCGAATCGAGACTCACTGTTTATCAATCATTTCTGAATCACTCTATGTTGACATCTTGAAGCGAAGCGAAAGCTAAGCACTGCGTTTCATTCGCAAATTGACGATCAAACAGAAAGACAGAATCAGATGCTTGAGCACTATCTGCGAGTGTATTTCAATTATAAGATGAATAACTGATCAGAGCTTTTGTCAATGACGACGTTTGCATATAATAACAGCGTACACGCTAGTATCAAAAAAACTTCACATGAACTTTTAAAGAAATACACTGCGAGCTTTGCAAAGACTTCTGAGAACAGAGTTTTAAAGAGAGAGACATTCTTGATTACGAAGTGAGCAGAATGACTACGAAGTATCAGAGAACATTTAATGAAACTATGAAAGTGAGTAGCAGAGCAGCAAGCAAAGTATTATAATGCTCATCATAAAGCTGCAAGCTTTCAGATGAAAGACAAAGTGCTTCTGCAAAGTATAAACATTTGTATGCTTCGTTCAAAGAAGAAGATTGATCATAGACAATTAAGATCATTCAGAATATTGAAGAAGATCAACATGCAAGCATATAAGCTTGAATTATCTGAAAGATATGATGCAATTCACTCAATCTTTCATGTCTCTTTATTGAAATTCTGACACTCGCGTGACGAGAATTCGAAGTTGCAGATCATTCTCATAGAAGAAAAAGAGAAATGAGAGATAAAGAAGATACTTGATCAGTGAATCAAGAAAGAAAAGATTGAGTATCTAGTTCAATGAGCTGATTCGTCTTTCTATGAAAACTTCTGAGAATCAATGAAAAATCTTAGCAATGCGAAGAAAATCATTGAGAACTACGAGACAGAAAGGCAAGTACATCAGTTGACTGCAAAAAAGTCAAAGGAAAAAAAGAGAGACAGATCATGTAAGAATCACGATTGAGAGAATATCAAAAGCGTAAAGACGCAAGTCTAAGAAGTTGATATTAAACTACAACTACAAAATTTCACGTAACATATATTTTCTAAAAAAGAAGATGACGAATGTTGCAAAAGAACGAAGAAAAGAAGTGATCAATGATCGCGAGCGAGAACGTCGAAGTGAGAGGAAAAGCTATTTATTCATCAGTGAATCTCGTCATACATTGCTTGCTTCAGTCGATACTTACGAGATGAAGATGAAGCGACGTGACAACGATGAGAAGTGATGAAGACGAAAGAGATGAGAATTTCTACTCAACTGTTAGATATGATCTTTCATGATTGAGAGAAAAGCTATTCACTTTCTCATTGTCAAAGACGAAGAGCGAGATGAGTCTTGATGTGAGCATTGAGACGATGAGTCATCGCTTGCGCAGCGCGACGCATCAACAGTTGAAGGTGACGCGAGACTAAATTCATCACGCAATTGTGCTTTTCTTCGAAGCAGTACTTGCATTTGCGAGCACGCTCGATGAAAACACGACACGTGTGAGTCATCACTGCGCTCAGATGATGAATGCAGCGACAGCATCAGATCATCTGATCATCACGATTTATCATGCGTTAGCAATTATCGAAACACGCAGAAATAAATATGTATATCAAGAGTTGTGAGTTCAATCATCAACGCAGCAGACGCGAGAGAAGCAGAAGAAGCAAACGTGACAGACATCACAGCGACGACGACGCGAAGAAGAACATACATCTCAAGAAAATGAGCAAACTTCGCGAGCATGTTAGCATGATCTCAATGAGTGCAAATGCTGCTACTTATCATGATAGTGATGATGATGATGATGATGTTGATACTGCTATGTCACTCACATTAACTCATGAGCTGACTTGCATCACAACAACGCTGCAACGAAAGAAACTCATATCATGAGCTGCAAGCTATGCAAGATATGCATAGCAGATCTCATGCTTCATCAGTTCAAAAGAACAGTATTCACGAAAGAGTATGCTGAGACGAAACAAGAAGAAAAGAAAGAAAGAAAGAAAGCAAAGCTAAAGAATTGATATCAACAATCTCGCACTAGCTTTGTTTATGCTTGTTAACATGATCAACTCATGACACTTCTACACAGATGCTAGAACGTTGAAGAAGTCATTGCTACGCTGTCAGCTGCAAGAAGACAATACAATGCTATGAAGATTCAGAAATCAAGTCTTTAAGAGAAAATGGAGTTGTGAAAACGCATCTCATCGACTATGAACGATGTATATCTGCAAGACTAGCTTGCGAGATTAGATCAAAGAAATTAACGAGTAAATAGAAGTAGCAACTTGACAGAAGATGAAAACTCTGCGAGCTTTCACTTTCATTTCTTAGCAATTAGTTCTATCATCAATAGAATGCTATTTTATTATCTTCTACTACGCAGTTTCACGTAAAGAGATCTCGTCGTCTCACAGTAGATATCACAACTCATAACTAAATCTTTAATCACTGATGCTGTATAAAAGAGATTGATTGAATTAAACACAGAGAATGAATCATCAACTGATGATGTTTAAGTCAGCAAGAAGCAAATTCTTAGCAAGAGATTTCACTCTACATTGTTATTGAATAAAGCTGTATGTATCACAACTTGTTACTAAATCTTCAATCATTGATGCTATGTAGAAGAGATTAATTGAATTGAACACAGAGAATGAATCATCGACTGATAATGTTCAAGTCAACAAGAAGCAAATTCTTAGCAAGAAATCTCACTTTACATCACAAACTAAAGATCAATCACGTATCATATTGCAAAGCAATGAATATGAGCTCATGATAGCACAACAGAATGATATCAAGTCAACAATGATTAAGATCAGCTGAAGATGAAAGTTTGATGACTTGTGAAATGCTTTAAACATGATGAAGAATGAACGTTTGTGATATAAAGCAGACAAGACAGACAAGATTCTAAGTGACGAGAAGAAATATGAAAGCTTCGTGCGCAAGATGAGAAAGAAAAGCATCATGAACATAACTTGCAAAAAGAAAGAAATTAGAGAAGAATAGAATTTAAGCACAGTAATCACTATAATCAAATGTCAGAAACTGAGCTAAACTAGAGATACTATCAATATAAATGACTGATATTATTATTACTTTGATAGAATTTAGGTACAAGACAATACATCAAATAATGTACAAGATGAAAGACAAAGAATGAAAGAAAAGAATGAAAGCTCAACTTTTATATACATGAATTGAGCAGAATCAAGACTAAACAGTAATTTTATGACTTAAGATTGCAAAGATTCATGCACATGATTGAGATGATCAAAACAGAATTGCTGAAACTAAATTAAGATGATAATGATTAGATTGATGACTTGATTCATTGAACTGCAAAATAGATTCAATGAATCAAGATTATTTAAAACATCAACAATTTATGTTTTAAATTGAATTGATGATCTGACATCATGACAGTAACTTCTTTCTTCAAGACTGAGCTTCTGCAAAACAATGAAAAGAAACAAGATGAAATGAGAAAGAATCAAAGATGAAGTCAAGAATTAAACAAGAATTGATATGAACGCATTTTAATGTGATAAAGCACAGATGAAACTGAAATAAATCTGAGTCACATTTGAGTCAGATTTGAGCAAGATGTCTGAAAGATGAAATGAGATGAGACGAGATGCATTTTAACGTGATGATGCACGAGAAATTGAAACACATCTGAATCACATCTGAGTCAGATTTAAACGAGATGTTTGAGTCAGATTTAAATAAGATCTGAGTCAAATCTGAACAAAAGAAAGACAAAATGCAGTTTAATATGATGATGCACAAATGAAACTAAAATACATTTGAATCACATCTGAATCAGATTTAAACAAAATGTCTGAGTCAGATTTAAACAAGATCTGAGTCAGATTGAGATTGAATCAAGATAATGAAGATTGAACTTAAAGTTCTTGACATTGACATTAAAATATCACACATGATAATACATGTGATTCTTCAGCGACAGAATTGATGAGGTGATATTCATTGAGTGCTTGCTCACAATTATTCAGAAGATGAAAAGACTTTTAAGTAAAGAAGTGATTTTCTCAATTGACATAATACTTGAGCAGAAATGAATTATAGCATTTATCACGCTTGAAGTTTAGTATGCTGTTTACATATCAAAATATTTCATCATTCTTAATAACAACGAGTTCTTAAAGTTTCTGATGTTGATTTGAAAGAAGATTACTTGCAATATGACTCAGAAGAGTGACATGAAAGATTGAATGAATCTTCATAAATGTTGAAAGATTTAACTCAATGATCAGAGAATTATTCTTGAAGACATGCTTGATCTTGAAGAAATCAACGTTATGATCATCTAACTTGACAATGAAGTGAGTGATGCTGAGATTACGAGCATTCAGTCAGACTTCATCTTCAACGAAGTATTTAGAACAAGAACGACGAAAGAGATTAACATTAAATTCATAAATGATCTGAACTATAAGCATTTCATCACGTAGATGCTCAGTTAGTTTCTTCATCTTCTTGATGAACTCTTTGACATTAATTAACTTGTTTTGAACTTGAGACGTAAGATTCTTGAACAAAGATTCAGAAGACTTGAAGTTTAGACGTAAGTTCTGACTCAAATTGATCAAGAAGAATGATGTTAAAGTGATTGATAATGATGCATTATTGATGATGAATTCAACTTCAGAAAGTCATTTAGCTCAGTCATTCTGCATGTAGTTGACGAAGACTCGAAGATAATGCTTCATGACAGCATTGATTCTTTCGATTTGATTATTGATCTTAAAGTGATACATTATTGATAACTTAGCATTTATCTTCAGCATTTTACACATATGCTTTCAGATATTGAAGATGAATTGTGTATCTTGATCAAACATGAAAAACTCAAGTAAATCATGATGTTTTCAAACATGAGCATAGAAGCAGTTGATAACTTCTTCAACTTTCATAGAAGTGATGAGAATTAAATGTCTCATTTTGATAAAATGATCAACGAAGACTAAAACATATTTATATGTGATATTCATGAAGATACTGAGTGATAAAGAATTTACATAGTTCATGAAGACATCATGTTAATGATGTTTGAAGATTGAAAGAAAATACAATCATTCTTGAGTTCATTGTCTAAAGAGCTTAAAACATGTGTATATATGACAGTTTCATACAAAGTGTTGAACATACTTATAAATGTTTGATCATCAGTAGACTCAACTGATCAGTTCATAGCTTTTTGCTCTTTCTGAGTGATCATCAACAACACTATCATGAGCGAGCTGAATGATACGAAAACGTAGTTTATTTGAGTTGAGCACATACTTTCTTTCTTGAAAGTACAGATGATTCTCATGTTCTTTACATTCAACTAAAGAAATCTTGTTGTGATGTTATGCTTCATTGCAAAGTGCTTCAATTATCTGAGTTGCAAATTTGTCATTGATTTCGACTTGCTTTCATAATGTGTGAGTGAAGATGTCAGCAGAATCTTCATCAAGATTCAGAATGTCTTGATCTAGCTGAGACTTGACATCTTCAACGTTAAATTCTTCGATTTCTAGATTCATGAAAGTTAGAATTTGCAAAGATGCTGAAATAATTGAGAACAGATGTAACTGAACTGAATTTAGAATGATGATTTGTGATTGAAGCTTTATGACTTTAATGTCAAAGATGTTGAAGATGAGATTTTTAATAATATTGAAATCTAAAACATGAGTTTTCAGAAATGTTTGATGTTGATATTGATGTTGAGAATTGAATATATTCTTCTCTTTAAAAAGATCTTTTGAGCGACGTGTCAAAGCATTCAACTTATCATTGATCTTGTTGAAATGATAAGCAATGTGATAGTTGAATCTAAACAGAAACTCACTTCAATGAACTTGATGATAATTCAACTGCTTAGTTGACATGAAATACTCAAGATTTTTGTGATTCATGATCATCTCAACAAAATAGATAAAGTCTTCAAGCTCTGATCATCATTTCTTGAAAGTGTAAACAATGATCATGAGTTCTTTATTGTAAATCTCATAGTTACACTCAGCTGAATTATGCTTCTTCAAAAAGTAAGCGACTGAATGAAGAATCTCGTTCTCATCATATTGAAAAAGAATGTTTTTGAACATATAGTTCAAAGCATCAATTTCTATCACAATTTTGTGATCTAAATTATAGTGATGAAGAATAATCTTAAAAGTGAAGACTTTCTTAAGAATGTTGAATGCAATCTGACATTTCTGAGATCAGACAAAGAATACATCTTTTCTGATGAAATGAATGAGTGAGATAGTTATTCTACTATAGTCATAAATGAATCTTTTATAAAAGTTTGTGAAATCTAGAAAACTTTGAATGTTTTTAACGTTGATCAAGATGAATCAGTTGACAATAATGTTTATCTTAAAAGAGTTCATCTTGATCTCTTTGATGATGATTATCAATTCTAGATACGAGACTTGAATGATGTAAAACTCACATTTGATTATATTCATTTGAAGATCTGCTTCTTGCAGCTTTCGCAGAATGAGCTTGACATGAATTTCATGCTCGAGTTCATTATCGAAATAGATCAAGATGTCATTCAGATAAGCTGTATAAAACTTATTTAGATGTTCATGAAGAACATTGTTGATGTACTTTTAAAATGAGACAGACTCATTACATAAATCAAAGAGCATGACTAGATACTTGAATAATTCAAATTGAGTGCAAAAGATGATGAAAGCTTCATCTTCTTCTTTGATTCAAAGTCGATTGAACACAGAGATGATATTCAGCTTGATAAAGATTTTAGCTCAATTTAAATGATTCAGCATTTCTGAGATCAGAAACAGAGAATATCAATTCTTGACTGTGATAGCATTCAGATCTCAATAGTTCACGCAGAAGCAAAGTTCTTCTTTAAGTTTCTTGATGAAGAGAACAGAGATGATCATTTGAAAGTGATTGACTCAAATGAAATCTTTGCTCAGATTTTCATTCAAATAACGACGAAATTCTAGAATTTCATCACGATTCATGTTGTACAAAGCGAAGACTGAAGATTGAGCATCTTCTTTAAGATGTATGACATGATCATGAACTCAATGCAAAGACAAGATATCAACGTTCTTCTTGAAGAAAATGTTTAAAAACTTGAAATATCTGAATGATAGAATTGTGACTGAATCGACGTTCTTACTTTATTAATAAACTTCAAGATCTTCTTGTGTCGTGAATGCAGTCAATTGAAATTTCTTTTTCATTTAATGAAGATTCAAATGATGATTCTTATCATATGTACTGTCTTGAGAACGAGACAAGAACTGAGCAAGAGTTGAGATGTTTTTTGAACAGATAATCAAAGTTGCATGATGCAATTTTGACTTATCAGAATCTAGATTAAAAGATGAGATTAATTCAAGATTCAAGAAGACATCGATTTTCTTTAAAATGACGTTAAACACTTCAATGTTTTTGACATGAGCAGCATGATCAAAGCTTCAAGCTTTTAACTTGACTATGTTAAGTTGTATAAAAGATCGATTGAATTGATTTGCTCAAAGAACAACAAAAGTTCTAAAGAAGAAAGAATTTCAACACTTGATTTTTAATGAGTATTCTTTTTGAATGATTTGAAGAATACAACTAAAAGCTTCTTGTTTCAGATGAAAGACAAGACTGAATAAGATTTGTTTCTTGTAAATGAACTGAGTATTAGTTGACTTCTCATGAGCGAACGAAAAGTTATATTGCTTCTTGTAAGCAAATGAAAAACTGAGTTACTTCTTTCAAATGAATGAGAAACTAAATTGCTTTTTGCAAGCGAATTGAAAACTGAGTTGCTTCTTTCAAGTGAATGAGAAACTAGATTGCTTCTTATGAGCGAACTGAAAACTGAGTTGCTTCTTTCAAGTGAATGAAAGACTAGATTACTTCTTGCAAGTGAACTGAAAACTGAGTTACTTCTTTCAAGTGAATGAGAAATTAAATTACTTCTTGCAAGCAAATTGAGTGCTGAATTGCTTCTTGTGAGCAATTCATGAACTGAGTTACTTCTTGTGAATGAATTGAAGACGAGACTGAAGAAAAGCTACTTTGTTAACTTTAAGCGAGAAATTTTCTTCTTGTTGATTAAAATCATAAATCTTGATGAGAATTTGATAACAATAATTAAGACAAAAGAAGAAAGACAAAATGAGAATATTATGTTCAAAATTAACATCAATGATGTAATGATGAAGTCATGATAAATTCATGATGATGAAGTATTGATTTAATTCAATGACATAAAAGAATAGTTTTTTGATGTATTTATCAAGAATTATTGTGATTTTGATGACATAAGTAATATCATTGATTAAAGTGATTTGATCATCAAATTCTTGAAGTCTGTGAGAATGAGTTAATTGATGTAAGAAAAGATGATGTTGTTGCGCGAAGAATTTATTCATAAAGACATAAGTGAAGATTTCACTATCAATCAGAACGAGAGTGAAAACTTTAGATTGAGCTTAATGTAAAATACAGAATACTATCATGTGACTATCTTTGAATGTCAAATCAAATTCAAAGAGTTTCAAGACAGATTTAGCAGAAAACTTTCTATATGATTAAAGTGAGAGTGAGAAGATTGAGACTAGTAGACAAGATGATATGTATACAAATTTCTGAGCGTAACTTAGCTCAAAAACTAAACTTTTTTTGCAGACAGCGAGACTTCTTCATCTATACTGATGATGTTACTGTCATAGATGTTCATGATATGCAGAGTGAAGAGCTTCTTATTTGAGCATTCTTTAGTGATTTTGCTTGAATGTTGCAACTTGCAGTAGTAGCACAGCTTTCACTTGTTGCAGATTTTCTTGATTTTAAAAATGATCAGAATCTTATCTTGAATGATGATAATGATGAAACTTAAATTCATTGACTCATTGAAAGATGAGAAAGAAAGAGATGAAGATACTGTTGAAACAACAGTCACAGAAATGATGATCTTTGAATTCAAAGAATTACTGATCAACACAGAGATGTTCTTGACTTTGATGAACAAAATGATGATGAAGACGAAGCGAGATTAATGATGCTTAAGCTGCTGAAGCTATTCATTAATGTCAGAGAATGTTTAAACTCATTGATGAAAGATGAAAGATTGAATTTCATCGAGATTTCATCAGAAAAAAATGATGACTTGAGTGAAATAATTGACATTGCGCTTCAGACAGTCAATCAATGAAAAATCTTTCATCAAAGAATATTCTTTCTTTTGATAGAAGAGATTGTAGTAATCAATAAAGCTATTCATGTCTTGCTTCAAAGTTTCACGAAAATATAAATGAGCATCTTCTGTCTTGAAAAAGTTGTTGCAGCAATGACATAACTTGTGTCATCAATCTGCAAAGATGAAAATGATACAAAGATTATTGACTCGATATTGACTCATTAAATTGTAAGTCTTCTTATTTATGATAAGTCATGACTCGACATAAATGATCTTGACTCGATGAAAGAAATAATGATCATCATTCATGTTCATGCGTTGTATCAGACTCTGCTTTCATGCATTCAATCAATCTTTGTTCTTCTCATACTCAAATATGTTGAAAAGCTTCTTGAATTTAGAAGCAATGAAGACAGCGACAAAGTTCGCAGAAGAGTGAATAACAAGAGAAGATTGATTGTTCAAGATTTGTGCAATGATCTGAATTATCATTGCAAGAGACTGAGAATTCAATTTTATATAAACTGAAAAACTGAAAACAATGAATAAGAATGAAATGATGACATCATGTTGTTGAACTTGATTTTGAAGCTCTTGCATTACGCGAAAGATCTCAACTGAATTTTTGATCACACTTTGAGCAAACTGTTTGACAGCATGCTCATCATTGATTGAGAAATTATGAAATAACTTCATTTGAGTGAAAGAGTAACTAGACGAGATTTCAACATATGAAAACGTTGCAGAAAGTGTAGATCTTTCGTAATGTCAAAGACTGAGCTAAATTAAAGATATTATCAATATAAAAGATTGATATTATTATTACTTTGATAGAATTTAAATACAAGACAATACATCAGATAATGTATAAGATGAAAGACAAAGAGTGAAAGAAAAGAATGAAAACTCAACTTCTATATACATGAATCGAGCAGAATCAAGACTAGACAATAGTTTTATGACTTAAGATTGCAAAGATTCATGCACACAACTGAGATGATTGAAACAGAATTGCTGAGACTAAATTAAGATAATGATGACTAGATTGATGACTTGATTCATTGAATTGCAAAACAGATTCAATGAATTGAGATTATTTAAGACATTGATGATTTATGTTTTAAATTGAGTTGATGATCTGACATCATAACATGTTCTGATGAATGACATGACTTTTTGTGACTGCGAAAACTCAGATGCAAATGATGCTCATTGAATCTTTATAATTTTGCATGTGATGATGAGTGATTAATCATCTGAAGATGATGTAGAACTAGTTTGTGTATGAGTGAAAGATGTGTTGATCTTTTCGATGCGTTTCTGTTTAAAGCATTTCTTGTTGAAGAGCAATCGTTGAACTATAATGATCAAACTGCTGATAATATGATTTGCTTCAAAGTCATTGAACATAAGTGAGTTGACGTTGTACAGAAATGATGTTAATTTCTTCTCAATGATAGTTAACTTTTTGTGAAATCTGATGTGCTTGAGTGTAAATGCATGCTTTTCAAGTCATTGCTCAGCTTGATTTGTTAAATTCTTCAGCTGATATTTATTAATGTCTAAGATTCTAAGAATTTCTGTCATGTTTCTGAAAGTTGAATACTCATCATTAAGTTGAGAATTCTGATATCTGATAGTGATATTCTTTTTGAAACATGAGCTAGTCATTATGATGAGTCAATAAAATCAGTTCGATAAGATAAATGATGATGATGAAATATGAATGCTGCTATCTGACTATGTGAGATGAGTTGACGTGATAAACTAGATGTGTACTCAACTGATATTAAATATGCAAATTCAATCAACTGAGATTAAGTTTAATGAACATATCTTGATCTTGATGATGATGCTCATTGAAAGAGACACATGATTAAATCATGATTTTATGTGATTATGAGAACAACTTGAAAGACTCACATCAAATATGATGAGCAGATGAATGAAAGATTAAGTTGTGTTAAGTACATGCAGCGAATGTGATACTGTAGAAGCTGAAACATAGTGAGTTTACTTTAGCTTACGTTGAAGATCTGCGCTCACATGATGCGCATAACAGATTAAAGAATAAGCTAGTTTATTGTTGATTGAAGTGTATTGTATTTGCAAGTTATTATGTCTGTATTTCAGTGTATATTACATAATGATCAGTGTTTCAATCTCTTTGACAGACTTGAACTAGCAGCAGACAAAGAATTTAAACTTTGAAAAAGAATATTGTCTTCTGTGAAACATGTTTATCAATCAATGAATACTGCTTCTTGATCAGATTTATTTTCTTGCGATGCTTGCTCTTCTGCAAAGTTTATTGCTTGATCTTTGCTTGCATTTCAATGATGCTCTTGCTCTTCTGCAAGATTTGCTGCAGAAACTTCATTCATGTTCTGATGATGCTCTTGCTCTTTTGAAAAATTTGTTACTTGATCTTCGCTTACATTCTGATGATGCTCTTGCTCTTCTGAGAGATTTATTGCTTGATCTTCGCTCATGTTTTGATGATGCTCTTGCTTTTCTGCGAAATTTGCTGCAGAAGCTTCATTCACATTCTGATAATGCTCTTGCTCTTCTGAAAAGTTTATTACTTGATCTTCGCTTGCGTTCTGATGATGCTCTTGCTCTTCTGAGAAGTTTGTTGCTTAATCTTCGCTTGCGTATCAAGCTTCGTTCTCATTTCATTGTGACTCTTGCTCTTAAAATTAACGCTCTGTTTTCATGAAATCGATGAATTCTTGTTGACTAAAGTATTCTTTATAGACTTCGTTGATCAAGAACAGATTTTGAACATGTTGTATCATATGTAGATTGCAAGTGTAATCATGCTGAAATTCATCATAGTTACATAACATAATAAACAAGTCATAAGCATGATTACAGACAGTCAGAAAACAATTGAATTGAGACATGAAGTCAAGTTTTCTGATTCTCATCATACATAAAATGATGACAGAAGCTTCTTTGTCTTGAAAAGAATCAATCATGTATGCTTTAACATTTCGAACTTTTGAGTCTGAAACTAAGCTTCTCTTCAATAGCTGAACTTGTGCAGTATATTTTGTAAGAATGATGATGTTCTTGACAGATATTTCAACTTCAATGTAGATCTTGACTAGCTTGATTGCTACAATGACTTCAATTTCATTCTGCTTGAACTGAGATGCATCAACTTTTATGTCGATCTCATTGATGTTGAGAAATGTCAATGATCATTCTATTTTGCAAAAGCTCTTTAATACAATGATTGTGATAGTTATATTGAGTTGAAGTGAAGAATCAACTGAAGATTGCATCTGAGCTTTGTATCAAACAGTGAATACAATGTCATCTATGATGAGAATTGCGTGATACTGTTCAGTGAGAAGCATATGAGAATATTCAAGCATAATCAGACATTTGAATAAACTTTTGTTTATATAATGCGTGAAGTAATTGTTCTTGATGTCTTCTTTCATTGATCAAAGTTACTCATCATCATTGAACATATACATTGAATCATTGCTGTGAGTCATAGCAATAAAGATTTCTGCATTCTCGACTCTTACGACTTTCTGAACAACAGTATGATCTTCTTTGAATTTTTTTTAGCATAGTAGTGTCGAAGTTGATCAGCGTGCAGACAACAACGCTCACGTCATGCTTAAAAATATTCACACTTAGCTTAATCTCGATGCGCTGAAAGAATTCTTGATCTTTCATATTAAGACTTTTTCTCATCTTGATTCTTTGAAAGTATGAGCAGAACGTCTTAATAACAGCGTCATGCTCAGTCTCATTGTTCATTTTATTGAGCTTGACATTGATAATTCTCTGAAGCATACAACATTTAAATTCATGATCTCGCTTCGAGAGTTGATGAGTGACATGAAAGTTAAGATCTTCATAATTTACATCAAGTGAATTATCATCGCTCTTGAAATCTTCGTAAGTCACATCAACTTCTTCATTATTGATTTGTACAATTGAAGAATCTTGTGTCTCATGCTGCTTGTCACTCTGTTCACTTTGTTGACTTTGAGATTGCGTCTTATTCATCAAATGATTGCTCAAACTCATGACTTTTAAAAGCAGAGTGTCAAGACTGATCTGATGCAATTTGTATCAATGATTTCTAATGTCATGTAAAGTTTTCTTGCTCTGATCAATAATTTGATGTGTCAGCTGATCATAAAAGACATCAGATAACTCGTAAGAGACATTTCATTATTGTTGAGTGAGATCATTGTTTACTAAGTGAAATGTGTGACTGTCTTGAGTGATTATTTGACGTTCAATGAATTGCAAGTGAAAACGAATGATCTTCTTATCTGTCAAAATGATATCTTTGTTTTTCAGTCATTGAAGTTGTTCATTCAGTTTAAGAATGAATGTATCAGCTGTATTGTTGAACAAGCTCAGCATTTTGACTTTCTTGCTCAGCTTTAAGAGTAACATTGTGATAACAACATTCATCAATGTCTTTTTGATTTCAAAGAATTTCTTGATAAGATCAAAATTGTTGAAAAGATTTTGAAGATATTGCATGATCAACATCTGAGACTTATTCAGCTCAATATCTCACTCAGCAAGAGTAATTGAGAGATTCAAGTCTTCAAAGAGAACTGATGTGAATTTGATATGAAGATTCTGACTCAGTATAATATCGTGAAAGCGATCGTTGTATTCATAATTTCTCTCGTCAATATGAGCAGAATTGAGAATTCTGATTGTCACTATTTTGATTCTGTCGAGCTTGTCAGACATGATTGAATGAACTGAGATCATGTTTAATGCATTGAAAAGACAATATTGAAGTACTTGTTTATCATCATTCTGTCGCTCATGCTCGCGAAGATTGAACGTTGACTTCAACTTGATCGAACTTCAATCTGTCTTGATGAGAGAACGATGAAGAGCTACGCTCACATCTGTCGTGTTGAAGAAAATAAACGACTTGACAAGAGTAGGTGAGTGAGTAGATGAGTCGAACTTCATTGAAAATCGAACGGTTAACTGTAATAGGTTTAGCTTTCGCAACTTCGGTAAAAGAGTCAATCGTTTTACAGATCAAATAATTAAGGTTTCAGCACGCTAGTGAAAAGGGGTCAAAATCAGTCGGTAGAAGCAACTGCGTTGCTAACCATGTAGAACCTCCCCGAGGAAAATCCGCCTTTCAAACCTTCTCAACGATATCCGTGCAACGATACGATCGTCGTGAAGATCGCAACCAAAGTTTCCCATGGTTATTGATCGATGGATAAGAGTTAGTGAGATCTGGATTAGGGGGGAAACTGGGGATGAAGCTGGGCGACTGAAGGATAGGGAAAGGAGCAGTTTCTGGTTTCGATGTCGGGATTTCGGGGAGGGGGGTTTCATCACTGAAGAAGAAGATTTAGGGTACGAGTTGAAGGGGGGCCGGAACTAACGCTATATGCCATAAGAAACACAGGGAAGACTCTCAATCACGCTTAAACCCCGTCTTCCCGAAGCGGTGTCGTTTTGATATTCTGGTAAAAATATCAGAAACGACGAAGTGGCGCTGTTCCCTCCCAATAACCTACAAGGTATATACCCCTACAATAGTCACCGAGTGGAATGCCAACTCGCCTATAACTACACGCCATCACCCCCCTTCCCCCAATCACCGCTTCCGCCTCGTCTCCTCAAACCCCTGCAGCATACTCTTCGCCACCTCATCCGTCTTTCCCTGCCCTTGCCCTTGCCCCCCCTCCAGCACTTCCCCTCCCTCGCCCCTACTCTCAGGACTCTGTGACCTCCCCGCCGCGATCTTCGCCTGCCCCTCGCTCACCTTCCCGTACACGGCCATCGCGCTCGCAATCATGCCGCCCATGTCTCCCACATTTCCTGGCACAACCACTGCCGTGCCTTCTTTCGCCAAGCGCCCGAACGCCTCAACGTACTTCTCCGCGACGCTGAGGCTTACGGCCCCCTGGGCGCTTTCTCGCCCGTCGCGCATACTCCTCGCCACGGCGTCAATGCCCTTGGCCGTTGCGTTCGCGCGCACCAAGATCGCTTCCGCTTCTCCGCTGGCCAAATTGATCTGCTCCGACTTCAGCGCCTCAGACGCAAGAATCACGCTCTGTTTCCGCCCCTCGGCGATATTGATCGCGCTTTGTCTCTGCCCCTCACTCTCCAGGATTTCCGCCCGCTTGCTCCGCTCAGCGGTCACCTGACGGTGCATGGCTTCGACGACGCCGTTGGGGGCGTGGATGTCGCGGATCTCGTAGCGCAGGCACATGACGCCCCATTCGCGGGCGGCTTCGTTGATTGCTTCGGTGATGTTGGTGTTGAGGGCGGCGCGCTCACGTAGGACGTGGTCAAGTGAGAGGCGGCCGATTTCGGAGCGCATGGTTGTTTGGGCGAGTTGGGAGATGGCGTATTCGGCGTCTTCGACGCCGTAGCTGTGGAAGGGAGGATGGTTGTTAGTGCTTGATTCGAATGCACTTGAACACTAGGAAATGAGGGTTGAAGCATACCTAGCTTTGTAGGCGTCGAAGACACGGGTGTAGAGCACACCGTCTAGGTCCAAGGTCACATTATCGGCCGTGATAGCGCTTTGGCTTGGAATCTCGATGGCCGCTTCTTTCAAGCTCTTAACGTAGGCTATTCGGTCGAGGATGGGATATAGTATTGCTACACCTGGCTGAAGTATCCGATTGAACTTGCCCATACGCTCGACTATCCATGCTGTTTGCTGGGGCACGAAGCGGATGATGGTATTCGCAGGGAGGGAGGGACGCTGGAAGTATGAGGTTGGTGCCAAGGGAGAGCCGGATGGTGGGCCACCCAGAAGTGAGGGGCCTTGAGCTGCATGTGGGGAAGTTGTCGATAGATGTCGCTGTAATGGGGGTTGAATATGTGAATTTGAGGCGTAGACGGTGGGCGCAAGTAGTCTGGATGAAGGCTGGCTTCGTGATATAGATGGTCCTACTCTACCTAGGCCTCTTGGTGAAATACTGATAGCAGACATGTTCCAGGTACGTCTCTTAGCTTTCCTCCTTCTCCGCAAGACCCATATAGCCCCACAGATGTGCAGCCTAGAATAGCAAGCAAAACGTGGAAATCGCTTGCGGTTTGAAAGAGTTTCAGTCAGCTTCAAGAGTCGCCGAATTAGTATAAGCGATAGTAGCTTCCGATTAGTGTATTCAATCCCAACGCTACTCGTAGTGTGTTCGCCAACGAGGCTTTAGCAGGTCACCGTACCATTTTACATACTTCGACCAGTTCAGTCTTACCGCAAGGCAACCTCCGCCCCCTTCTAAACTGCGTCCTCGGCGAACCTGTTCTCTCGATATCATACTAATCTGCGCTGCTAGGGTTAGCAATTCTATGTTACATCCTTTACGGCCTACGCTATGTCGGAATACTGGAAATCTACCGTTTGCAAATCTCTATATTCCCTCAAACTTGCATCATTTCGACTAAGTCTCGGTAGCCCAAATACTGGTGCAAGCACTGCAAAACCTTTGTCCGGGATACCAAGCTAGAAAAGACGAACCATGAAGCCACACCCAAGCACCAAGGCAATCTCAAACGCTTCCTCCGAGATCTCCATCGAGGACACGAGAGAGAGGAACGAGATGCGCAGCGAGCCAAGGATGAAGTTGCAAGGCTCAACGGCGTTGTTTCTAGTTCCTTATCTACGGCGGCTGGTGATGGTGTGGCGCCATGGAGAAGGAAGCCTGCGACAGCTCCTGCGAACAGCACCTTGAGACAGGCGACTCCGGCCGATAGAAAGCAGCAACTCAAACAGCTAGCAGAGATGGGAGTGGCAATTCCTGAGGAGTTCCGACGAGAAATGGCTATGGCAGGTGACTGGCAAACACTCTCGGAAAGGGTCATCTACGATGATGTAAAGGAGGATGAAGACAGCAAGGATTTCAAGCTAAACGGATTCAGTATGGGTGTACGGAAAAGAAAATATGAGGGACAAGAAGAGGAGGAGGCGGAAGAGAGTGTGGCTAGAAAGGCTTGGGGTTCAACTACGCGGACATATCCGATCGTGGGCGGTGATGTAGAGGATGGCTTGGACTCATTACTGAAGCATACTAAGGTCGTAAAACAAGACCATGGTGCTTCTAATGAAGATCCACAGTCGAAGAAGGGATTAGCTGCGCAACAGCCAGTGGAAGCTAGGCTAACTAAGACGGACGACACACTGCCTTCTGAACTGCCTTCGATCAAGAAAGAAAACTTTGATACCAGTGGAATGCTCTCGGAAAATAGTACAATTCTCAATCACGTCGAAGGTGCTTCAATAGAAACGGAAGATGGGCCTACAGGTACTGGCATTGTATTCAAGAAGCGCAAAGCCAAGCAGATCCGGCAAAGGTGACGAGGGACCAGACGTCTTTCCTTTGCAGTGCAGCCATAGCTACTTGAACCGTCTGACGCATAAATTCCCTCTCCACTTGGAGTCGAAATTCGGATGCAGCGAACAAGTTCCAAACGGTTCGTGTTATTCACTTATATTAAAGGAAACCAATCGGTCTGTCCAGCAGCCAAATTGAGGACATTCTAGCTCCGGCTAGAATCCATTGCAATTGCAAGCAGCGCTGAAGCTGCCGGACGATAGGAGGCAGAAGACTGGAGGACAGAGAGCAAGCGTATAAAAAGACGTGAAATGTGCGTATACGTCTTCTGCTGTGCCGTCTTCGGTCTTGCAGTTTATTCGAAGGCCAGTGTACCAGAGCTATACATTTCGTTCTTGTTCTCTCTTGATTCAAACACTGATGATTCGACTGAACTTCTCAGTAATCAACGATGCTGTCTTAACTCCAAAAGCGCGGAATTTGCCGCCCGATGATGGCGGACCAATTCGCAGCCCGCAGGGATCAAAAATTCACATTACTAAAAGGCTGTTGTTACAAATCAACGTCCTTGCTGCATTCTGCTTCATAACCATTCGCCTTCAAAGCCAAAGTAACGTCAACAGCTTTCTACAGCACAATGAAAGAAGCAATCATCCATGCCGGCCCAAAGGTCGAGATCATCGACTCGCCTATTCCAAACCCACAGGATGATCAAGTTGTCTCAAAAGTATTTGTTTCCGGGTCAAATCCGAAGGACTGGAAGTACGCCGATATCTTAAAGCCAAGTATCAATCAAGGCGACGACATTGCGGGTGTCGTTCACTCTGTTGGGTCCAAAGTCGTCGAGTTCAAACCTGGCGACCGTATCGCTGCCTTCCACCAGATGAGGCAGCCCGGAGGCAGCTATGCTGAGTACGCTATCAGCTCTTCCTATGCTACATTTCACATTCCCAAAGAAACAAGCTTCGAAGGTACATTGCAATAACTCGCTCGCTGAAGTGTCTACTTTGTGCAGTTGCAGTTCGATCCTGAAGTTTTCTGCTAATGCAACCCATTACAGAGGCCGCAACAATCCCCCTAGCAGCAATGACCGCCGCAATGGGTCTTTACCAACGCCTCTCTCTGCCCCTCCCTTGGCATCCCACCACCGCCTCCACCCCCTTGATCATTTATGGCGCGGCCTCTGCCGTGGGCTCTTACGCGATCCAGCTCGCCCAACTTTCCAACATCCATCCCCTAATCTGCATCGCCGGCCGGGGGGTCCGGCACGTCGAGGGCCTGATAGATAAAAGCAAGGGAGACGTTATCCTAGACTATAGAGATGGCGACGATAAACTGGTGCAGAGCCTCGAGGCCGTGGTGCAGAAGCATGGTGGCAAGATGGAATACGCATTTGACTGCGTCAGCGAAAAAGGCAGCTACATCAACATCTGCAAGGTCCTCGACCACCAAACCGGCCAAATCACACTGGTTCTACCCGGAAAAAAATATGCCGGAATTCCCCCCACCATCATCCAATCCCTTACTTATGTTGGCGACGTCTTCAAAGAAGATGACTTGAAGCCCTTTGAGAAGAAAACTGGCACGAAAACCGGGAACGAAGAGTTTGGATATGTGATGTTCCGTTTCTTTGGGCGTGGGTTGCAGGAGGGGTGGTTTAAGGGGCATCCGTATGAAGTTGTTCCTGGGGGGTTGGGCGGCGTGGAGGGGGCGCTGAAAAATCTAAAGGAGGGAAAGGCGAGTGCGGTAAAGTATGTTTTTAGGATTGGGGAGACGGAGGGAGTGCGGAGGGAGGGTCATGAGTAGCTGGTAGTGGTTGTGGGGTCAGAGCGTATATATATATATGTATGTACAAATGGCAAACATTCCCTAGCGAGATAGGAGACGACCTTCTACCGGCAAATGTCAAGGATGGGGGAAGATGGCTCATTAATGCTTCTTAACAATCAGTACCTCGAAGTCGCTAACGAAGTTTCCGAAGTCTCTAGAAACGTTCCCAGCTCCACCCCCGGACCCTCAGCATCGGACTCCTAAACCCCCATCCCCACCGCCCCACTACTATCCACCGCCACCCAACTCATATTCTAGAAACCTTAGAACGATTAAGGACGGGAACGTGAATGACCAGAGGAGGAGAGCAGGAGAGGAAAGAAGAGGCAGAGAAGATAGGATGTTAGTACGGAGAATTCGATGTAGAGACGCAGGGATTCAGAGATGCAAAAAGTGTTAGAGGAGCCGAAATGGAACGGATGGATGAGAATGGGTGGGGATGATGGGAAGGGGATGAAGAACGGAAGGCGGAGGGAAGGATTTCCGATGAACCCCCTTCTCAAGACCCTCCAACTCCTCACACAATCACCAACTCAACACACCTCACATTCCCACGACCCCATCTCTTTCAAACATCGAAAAGATTCTTCAACTCTTATCGAATTTCAGCGCCTATAGCCAGCACCAAGGTTAGATATCTAGACAACAATCCCAAGAGTGGCGATATCACCAAGTTCCCAAGATCTCGATTCTAGTCACAACCCGACCTTCGTCTTTCTTACTCCGCAACGCCTGCCCATCCCCCCAGGCCGAGAAATGCAAGTTGGGCTTTGTTATACACATTGGAGAAAAAGAACCCACGAACCCACTTTTGGATGCAACGCTCAAAATGCTCGTCAAGAAGCACGAAAAACCCACCCTCCTTCCCTTCCCGCCACTGAAAATCTGTACAATTCCTCTCATATATAATCCCTCGCACTCTTCTGTAGCTCAATTAGCCGCCAGCCCCTCGTATCAACATTATTCACATCCTCCGCCACCCTCGTCACCCCAATCGCATACGTGACCAGCTGCACCTTGTCCTCCATGCCGGCCGCCAGCATGTTGGTCTTGGCGTTGCGGTACACGTGCACCTCTTGCGTGCGGCAGGTGATGACGAAGACGGGGATTTCGCCGGGTTCAAGCATGCGGGCGGAGAGAATGTCGACGTGACGGATGTCGAGGATGCGGCCGTCGGATTTGAGACCCGCGGTCGTGTATTGTTGGGCTAGAGCGGAGTAGACTTGGAATTGGGCGGCTGATAGCCAGAGTTTTAGGGTTTCGGTGTCGCCTTTCACATATGCGTCTAGCACTTCAGGAAGAATGTATTCTCTCATCTCTCGTAGGAAGGGCTCGACCTGGAATGTGGGGTCCATCTCCCTGAACTTCTTGATGACCATGGCGGTTTCGTTCTCGGCGAAGAAGCCTGCTACGCGGTCGGTAATACTTCTAGCGGTGGAGATCAGCGGGTTTTCGGATTCGGCATAAGAGGACTTGAGGGAGAAGAGAGACTGCATGACGCGGTTCTGGTCACGGAAGTCACGCCACGATTCTTTCCAACGGGCGTCTTTATGCAGTGTTACGTTTGTGCCGGCGCTGTGAAACGGTTAGTCTGGGTAGGAAGACCATCAAACGGGGCCTTACTTGGGGTCCTCTTCTATCTTCTCTGCCCGTCGCCCAGGCCTACCGCTTGCTGCAGCTTCGTTGAGCTCTCTCAGTTCTCGTTGTTTCCGTCGCTCTTCTTTTTCGACCCAGCCGCCATACCGTGAGCTGCTTCCATCGTCTACAACATCTTTCACGCTCCCAACTGCAGTCTTGTAGACTTTGGTTTCCCGGACCGGTCTAGTCGCCTTTTCAAGCCCACTAGCTGTAGCATTGACACCAGTCCGGACACCCTTGACGACTGGCGTATCCCATGTCCATGCCGCTCCCTGGCCCAGCACTTTCCCCGTGCCTTTTAGAGCAGTGGCAGTGGCCGAAGTTGCTGTACCAGACGCAGCAGAGTAAGCTTGGCGCGCACGCTTGACAGACTCGTTTTCTGTAAATTGATGTGCGGAAGACGCTAGTGCTTTAGTAGATTCGTTCCATTCCTTTGATGCCTGGAACTCGGTCTTGAGCGTGTCGGTGAAAACCTGCCATGGCGTTTTGTTCCCGTGCGGTGGTGGAGGTGGCGGTTCTTCCTTATTCTGCTCTTCCTTCTTGCTCCCTTCACTGCTCTCCTCTTTGCTTTCTCCGGATGAGGCTTTAGACTTTGCTTTGCTTTCCTCCGATGATCGCTCTGACTTCTCGCTTGATGCGGACTTGGCTGTTTCACCTCCGCTGGCTTGGTCTGTAGTATGGTCTTGCCGCGGTGGATCCCTGACCTTTTCGCTTTGCCGTTGTTGCTGGAATCTTGGGGAGATGGTAGAGAAGGTTCTAAAGGTGGAGGATAATCTGATCTGGGAGAGTAGAGAAAATGTCTGAGGTCGTAGTAGTAGAGGTATCACAGGGGTTTGGGATAGAGATGAGAGCTTAGGCGAACTGTTGTGAAGCTCACTGTATATCCTTCGGTACGGTTTTGTTCTTCCGCATGGAGGTATTGCGGAGGAAGCGAAGCACCGCACCGTGTAAACGCCTCCTGCCCGAGGACATCTTGAAAGCCGTAACGGTATGCTCATGCTATTCTGTGAGCCTAAGAAACTCGACTACGGCGTCTGTTAGAGGATTGTTGAGCTTTTATTGCGGAAAGCGACTGGGGTTGTCGACGGCGGCGAAAACTCGGCCTTAGCAATGAGGATAAAGGCGCTAGGGCGAACTGCAACTCTCTACAAAGTAAGAAACATCAACTCCACGCAGCTTCATCTTCTGGTCATCAAGCACAATGCCAAAACCACTGTCCGTACTACCATCACTTCCTTCAATTTGCTCACAATGTCGTCGGAACATCGTTTCCCGAGCCTCTACGAAGCGTTACCTCACCACCACCACTCCTAAACCCGCAGACTCGGAAATCTCATCCCTCTCGACCCTTTCCAAAGCCTTCCAAAACGCCCCCAAGAAACGGGTAGCAGCCTCCAACTCCGACATCCTTCAAGATTTCCCCCAAGCCTCCGACGCCGACATCATCAAAGGTTGGCGCCCTCCCCCACCGCACCACCTCCATGTGTATGCTTCCAGACACAACACTCACATCACTCTTACCGACGGCCAGCGCCAACCCATTATCTCCGTGTCCGCGGGTAACATCGGGTTTCGGAAAGCCGCGCGGGGCACTTATGACGCCGGGTATCAGTTGGCGGCGTATGTGATGAATAGGATACGGGTGCAGGGGTTGTTGGCTAAGATCTCGAGTATGGAGGTTATATTGCGGGATTTTGGGCCTGGGAGGGAGGCAGCTACCAAGATTCTGTTGGGGGCTGAGGGGAAAAATGTGAGGTCGACAATTGTGAGGGTTATGGATGCTACGAGGTTGAAATTTGGGGGGACAAGGGGGAAGAAACCAAGGAGACTGGGTTAGATGGCATTTGAGGGGTCGACGATGTATTGCATACTCTGTAAAGTTTTATCGCGCGGCTTGAATGATGGAGCAGGGCATTCGTGTGTTCGTAGCGAGCATTGGCTTCACGAATCGATCCACTGAGTTACTTCTAGCACAAATATGATACAAACCAACAAAGTCCGAAGATCAAGTGAAACTGATCTTCTGAGTTCCAATTGAGAGTCCTGGGGCATTGCATTAGCTTGCTGCCGGATCTCTTAATAAAGTCTCGAGATGGACGTTTTCGTCTCTACTTGGGTTGTAAAAAAGTGCTCCCGGAGCCGTCCTGCATCCTGTGCAGCCGAGAAAGTAGGAAAAGATTGACCAGGCAGATGGTCTACGACTTCGCAGCTCCTGCTTTGATCAGAATAATATCTCCGTCCTCGACAACATAGTCCTTCCCTTTGGTCATGATCTTCCCAGCTGCCTTGACAGCTCCTTCGTCCCCGTATTCCTTTAAAACGTCGTAATTGTATACAATACACTGGATGAAAGTCTTCTCGAAATCGCCATGGATGACACCAGCGGCTTGTGGTGCCTTGGTGCCCTTTCTTATAGTCCATTGCCTGACTTCATCCGTGCCAGTAGTGAAGAAGCTGCCAAGATTCATCATTTGCCTCATTGTCACCACGATTTTCCCAAGGGCAGATTTTGTCCCAAGCTTCTTGCATTCTTCCTCAGCTTCTGCGTCGGACTCGAATCGCGTTAGGCGTTCTTCAAACGCAATCGAAATTGGGATAATGGGATCGCCGGTTGCATGCTCCTTGACCCATTCGGCAATTTTAGGGAGATTCTTGTTCTTCTGGCGGATGTAGTCCTTCTCACTCAGGTTGACCAGATATACTACAGGCTTTGCAGTCAACAGAAATAGCGGGTTAATGACTTCAACCTATTTTCCCTAAATTAGCTTACAATCGCGAGCAAGTAGCAAGTGCAGAATTTCAAGTGAAATAGTTCGTGTCAGAGCGTGGATTTCATCTCAAAGCAGACTCTCCTATAAAGTCGCTCAACGAGCTGGGATTATCGAGCTTCATAGCTCTTATTCGTCATGCGAGGGAGATAAAGGATCTGAAGTTGTTTGAACGTACCTCTTTAGGAGTCCAAGTCTCTTTCCTGACGTCCTTTCCGTCTTTCAACCATGCAAGGATCTTCTCGACGGTGGCCTCCTCTTCCTTTAGTTTCTTCATTTCCAGACTCTGTCCGCCTCTTCTAGTCTGCTTCTTTAGGTTCTCCAGCGCCTTTTCGACGAATTCTACATCCTTTATTCGCAGTTCCTCGCTGATAATGTCGAGATCTCGCACAGGATCCACATCCCCCTCAACATGTATGATTTCTGCATCATCGAAGCAGCGAACGACTTGGAAGATTGCATCGACGGCGCGGATGTGCGACAGGAAGGCGTTACCCAATCCAGCTCCAGTCGAGGCCCCTCGAGTCAAACCAGCAATATCATAGACCGTTAAATTGGCAGGAACTCTTGATTTGGGTTTATAGTATTCACATAGCCAGTCATATCTCGGATCTGGAACTATGACCCGTGACTCTTCAGGTTCGACAGTAGCGTACGGAAAGTTCTATGGTAAGGAGGGTCAATTTCCATTTACGGTAGATGATAGTATAGTACATACGGCAGGGTTTCCGAGGGAGCACTTGGTGATTGCTTGGAATAGTGTTGATTTCCCAACATTGGCCAGACCGACCTATGTAGAATGCTCATCTTAGCAAGAGTCATCCAAAGTAGGCAGGAAAGCAGATGTCCTACATACGATACCGCTCTTGAGGTTGTTACCTGGTCTACCTAAAAGAATCTTCTTCTCTTCCACTGGCTTCTTGGGAGGCATTTTCTTCTTATTGAAAGCTAGGAGAGGCGCCGAGGCTGAGAAGGGTCGAATTGGGGCCGGGCGGAGTGGGGAGAATCCGATCGCGGTTCTTGCCGCAGATCGTTGAAACTGGCTGGATATTGAAGTGAAGGTGTACGAGAAGTGGGCTGAAGACGTGTTGTCAGGTTTTTGTACAGAAGGTGACTCGCAGTCCCTCCCTCGTCTCAGTGTGGGTCATGGAAAAGTAGTGCTGTTGGTTCTGCCACAAAAGTGAGGTTGAAGCTTTGCATGCTAGCTTCCACGGTAGGGCTTAGCGACTGCCAAGATATATGGGTACAAGTGCGCATATACGACTGCCTACCTTACTCTCTGATCCTCAATGACTGTCACTTCTCGTAGTGTCTTGTGGAGGTAGATTGCTACAGCCATAAGAGAATGTCCATGCGTGACATTGTCCTCGGATTGTTGCTCATCATTGCATCCGAAGAATCAAGATGAGTTATCTTTACTACTCGCCTCATTCAGTCCCTCGGCACATTCTCCTAAATCAACCTCATCCTCTCCATGGCTAGCGCAGCAAGCTCCCTCGTCTCATCATAAACCTCCTCCATATCTGCGACCCATCTAAAGGAGTCCCTCCACAACGCCCAACGTTCCAAACCAAACCCATTCTTCCTGGATTCATCCCACATGAGACTCCCGCGTGACATATAGAGCGCCAGTCGATCGATCCTAGGGCCGACCCACTCACGCTCGCTCTTCCAAATGCGCTCTCCCCCATAGAGAATCAACATAGTGGCCCCCAGCATTAAGACTCAGGCCTTGGGCGTTCAAGTCACCTTCGAGCGCCCAGCGCAAGGCCAATAATGCGTAAAGCTCGTAATCGGGTGCACCGGGAAGATGGACGAGGCGGGCTAGGTAGGCATTTGTCCGCAGGTACTGCTCACGCAATGCACCCGGACCGCCAAACTGTCCGAGAGTATCATGGTTCAGATCGACGGGCCGTGCAGTCAGTGCTGTTATCTTATACGTCGGACTAACCAGGGACTCCGAGCCGTGGACTCATACAGTGGTAGATCTCTCCAAAGCTGTCCCTCATGGTTGAAGGACCTTGCATCATCACCCTCGGGCGAGTCGCGAAGCTTGATACTAACCAAAAGCTCTGCTAATTTCCCATGAGCGTCGTGATCGTGCGGAATCTGTTCGACGATACTAATAAATGTCTGCTGGGTGAATCTAAGGAGTTGGTATGCTATGTCGTGCTGGTCGTCGTCATAGTAGTCTTCGATGGGTTTTACAAGGCGTTCAACTGTCTGGTCGAGAAAAAGATGATCTTCGGGGTATTTTTCGAGGACGTCGAAAGGACGACAGTCTGGGGGCAAGTTTCGAAGATGGGGGTAGAGACGAAGTTGAGTGGGTTGGAGTGTCATTTCTGGGGTGTTGTAGAGCCAAGATGATGTATCGGTAAACGATCAGGTCAATAGAATGTAAAAAGGGCTGGTATGGGAACCTCGACGGCAGCACAAAGGGAGGGCTGAGGATAGAGAAGACAGTGTAAAACTGGACTTGGATGAATTTTGCTTGAGAGCCGAAAAGTACTACATTCACCAATAAAAAGGCGCGATGGGTCAAGGCTTCAGAAAGTTGTTGATGGACGATGCGAAAGTGTGCAGAACGGAAAGTAGTCGTCACAGTATTACTCTAAACAGAGTGTCATCTTGGCGGCCTTGCCAGGCCATGTTTTAGCAGTCAAGGAGGCGCCATCATGCGTACAAGAAAAACTTGGTCGTGAAAGCGAGACGGGGGAATTCTTCTCGTTTGTATCGTAGTTTTTGCTTTGCTCTTGTCTAGAGTATTTGTCTTTGGCTCCGAGAGGCAGAGAGGAGATATGTACGGAGTAGTCTGAATAGTATTCAACATAAGACTGGTCGATGGAATCCGACGATTCAGCGCAGGATTGCATCTTCCATAAGGCTGGTGCGACAGCATGAAACATGCACCGCACCGCAAGGATTCGTTTGCCTATAGGTTGTAGGGTGCGAAATGTATTAAACATGTTTATTGCCTAACCAAATTAGGTTAGTCAAAAACGTGTTTTAAACATGTTTATTGAAGCATGTTTTAAACACAGGGGTATATATAAATAGCATCAATTATTTGAATGCTCCATTGCCACCTCACCGTCGACGATGCTATTCAGAAACTCCTTCAGCACCTCATCGTTTGAAGGATTTAGCCTAGCCATAGCAACTTCCTCCTGCAGCAGTCTATCTTCCATATCCAAAAGCTTCTCCTCATCGATTT
>JAABVA010000666.1_pt1 | contig 41624 bp, 54 predicted proteins | sample 5560331 | NCBI WGS metagenome assembly JAABVA01 (sample SAMN12812661, study PRJNA571458) | rock metagenome | isolation source: Antarctica rocks | place: Antarctica: Victoria Land, Mt New Zealand sud | collected 2016-01-07 | reverse complement strand
AGCATTCGGTGCGGGTCCGCGGCACCGCGGTGGAAGTCTCCAAGAAGTTCACCAACGCCGCCACAATGCGCCAGGTCACCGACACGAAGACCGCCCGCGGCCGCCGGGTGGTCCCCACCCTCACGCCATCGACCGTCGACAAGCTGGCGGCGATGATCGCCGAACGGGGCCTCGGCCCCGAGGACACCCTGTTCACCGGTCGCCAGGGCGCACCGCTGCGCGGGTCCAACTTCCGCCCCAACATCTGGAAACCGGCGGTGAACCGAGCAGGCTTGGCCGAACCGCTGCCCACCCCGCACAGTCTTCGGCACACCGCGATCTCCCTGTGGATCGCGGCCGGGACGGTGAACCCCATGGAGATTGCGATGTGGGCCGGGCACTCGTCGATCAACACCACCTACTCCGTGTACGGCCACCTCATTCAGAAGGACGCGAGCGCCACCATCGAGCAACTCACCCGGATTCATGCCGAGTCCGCGGCCACCCGACGCAACCAGGTCGTGCGGCTGCGGTCGGTCCCCGCCGCCAAGGACGGACCGGAGAGGACTGACACCGGGACCTAGCCGCAGGCGATTAGGCCACTGGCGCCGCTTGCTAAAGACACACGGACACAGAAGGCCACCTCTGAGCCGGAGGTGGCCTTCTGTGTGTCCCGGTACCCGATGGGCGGACAGACGCAAAGGGGGTGAGACAGGTGCGCCGTAGGGGATTTCCGGATCGCTGTCTCACGGGGTGATACCCCGTCGATTATGCATGTGTCTGCATTGCCCTAGCCGCAGCGATGCGTCTGAGCAGCGTATTTAGCTATTGCAAACACGTAAAACCCGCCTAGAATGAATAAAGATGCACTGCCAGACACAGACGGAGATGAACCGGTGCAACCCGATATGAAGACTCCGGCGGCGGTGATGTCCGTCGCGGAATACGCCGCCCTGAGCGGTCAGACGGCCGCGGCGGTCAGGGCGCAAATCCTGGCCGGTACCTGCGCCGCCGACGTGATCATGCTGCGCAAGCCGGACCCCACTCGTGCAGGCAGTCGCCCCCGCTACGGCGTCGTCCGGGCGAGCGTCGCTCGACTGCTTGGCGAGGCCGCACCGTGAACCGCCGCGCGATCGCCGCGGCGCTGGCCGCGGTGCCGCTTGCCCTCGGGGTCGGTGCCGGGACGGCCGAGGCGCAACCTCCGGTGGCCCCACCACTCGGTGCGATCGCTGCCCCGATCAGCAGTGCACCCACATTTCCCGGGCTGGTCACCGGCTGGAGTTTCGACAACGCGACGACTCTTGTGGCCGTCAGCTGCGCGCGGACCACGGGTCGCGCGGCCTGGTCCATGCCCCTCGTCCGGCAGCCTCTGCTCAGTGGCGGAGTGGCGGGCTACGCCAAGGATTCCCGTCATCGACACCGGCCGGTTGGGATCACTCGCGGAGTGGGCGGCCTACGGGGCCGACCCGACTACCCCGCTGATCCGATCCGGCTGCCTCGACGCATCTGGGCAACGGGGATTGCACTGGGGCGACCCGGTGATCAGTGAACGCGCGGTCGTGACCCCACCACCGGCCGGTGCCCCGCTGGCGATCTTGCCGGGCGAGCCGGTCACGACCCCCGTCTATGCCCCTGGCCCCACCACCACACCGGCGCCTGCCACCACGACGACGACGACAACACCCTCCGCCACGAGCGCGGCTGCCGCACCGACTGCGCAGGCCCCGGCGTACACCGGCACCCCGGACAACTCGGCGTCCAGCCAGCGCACCACCGACGCCGGCGGCGGAACACCTTGGGGCGCAATCATTTTCGGGTTGCTCACGGTGTTGTTCGCCGCCGGGTCGCGGGCGACGTCGTGGCGGGTCCGCAAGGACGTCGACGTCGACAAACTCCCGCTGCGCGGCCATCTGTACGGTGGGTTCGCCGCCTTGGCCGGGCTGATCGCTGCCTCCAGCGCGCCGAGCTCGGTGGGCGGATTTTTCGGGTCAGCGGTGCTGGCGGTGCTCGTTGCGCTCGTACTCAGCGCGCAACGCGAGGCGTCGAGCGGGTACAAGGTGAGTGTGGCTGCGTTGGTGCGGACCGCGCGCACCGAGTGGCCGGCCGCGGGCGTCGGCGCTGCCGCTGGGTTCATCATCGGGTACATCACCGGGAGCGGTCTGCTGACCCCGGCCGTGCTGTACGGGCTCCTCGCCGGTGCCGGCGTGGGGATCGGCTCCGCGCACTTGCGCCAGACCAAGGCCCGGGTAGCGGGGTGGCGGATCGACGCCGCGGTGGTCGCCGACATCCTCGGGGTCCAGGAGAAAACGATCACCGAGACCGGGGAGGTGGTGTTCTCCACCACGTCGGAGGGTGGCTTCGTCGTGACCACCCTCAGCCAGGCCGCTCGCGCCCACCTGGACGGCATCGAGGACAGATGCGCCGCCGTTGCCGGCCATTTGACGATCACCATGGCCACCCGCATGCGGGTCGAGGCCGGGCCGGTGGATGCGGAGACCGCTGCGTATCGGGAGGCCATGGCCGGGTCCGGTGGTCTCGTGGGCGGGGCGCACACCGGGGCTGACCCCTGGGCTGGTACCGCTCCCGCGCCGAGCACCGCGGGCACCGCGGGCACCGCGGGCACCGACGTGAACATGCACAAGCCGTCCACCACCGGAACCGGTGACGGCACAATCGACCTCTCTGCGGGGTGGGACTAAATATGTGGCTGTCCGAGCCGTACCCCACGTCCCCCTCCCGCATCCAAAACCAGATCACCGCCTATCTGAGTGGGCTGGTCCCGCCGGGCCTGGTCGATACCGGGATCTGCGCCTTCTTCGCTGTGGTCACAGCGATCCTCGCCACGCTCGGGTACCGCCACGCCCGGCGTGGGAAATGGCTAAACGGCTGGTTGAGTGGCCCGAGCTCGGTGGTCACCGCCCTGATCGCCGCGTCCTACGGCGTCAGCGGGATGCCCGCGCTCGCCGGGGTCGACCCCGCCGCCCGCGATCCGAGAACACTGCTCGTCGACGCCGGGGTGGCCCTGCTCGCCGGGGCTTTGCTCGCCGGGGCCGCCTGGCCCGTTGCTATGCACGCGGCCGCGCATCTCGGGTGCCCGATCAGCGTGCAGAACCTGCGGGAATGGGTGCTCTCCGAGCGGCTGCACGCCGGGGGCGGTGCGGCGGCCGGTGCCGCGGTGGGATGGATCGTGCTCGGGCCACTGACCTGCGTGGCCGGGGCCGTGATCGGGCTACTGATCACCGCCACGGTGGAACACCTGCGCGGCCCGGCCATCCCGTCAACACAGCCCGAACACCCGGGTCCTCCGGTGGCGCCGCCACACGCCCCCGTATCCCCGCCGGTCGTCTCCGATGAGGGGTGGTGAGCACCATGACGCAGGCACCGAACCCGCTCGCCGGCTGGTTGCCGGAGGAGCTCGAGGTACTGACTCACGTGCGGCGGGTGCTGGACAGCCAGCTGCTGCACCTCCGGCACGGGAGCCGTGCGCGCCGGGTTGCCGAAGCCGAGCGCGCTCAGACCCTGGCCGACGCCGGCCTGGACGAGGAGCAGATGCAGGCCTGGACCGCCGGGGGAATGCACCCGCGGCGGGGTATCGCCGTGGAGCTGGCACCGGGCGAACAGCTCGTAGCCCTACCACCGGGGTACGACGACGCGTCCGATCGCGGTCGCCCTCGGTTGATCGCCAAGCTGCACGGCGCGATCTCCGGCGATCCCCAGGTGCAGACCATCGTGTGGAGCGCCGACCGCACCCGTTGCGCGGCCATCGTAGGAACCCCGTCCTGGCGCCCCCGTGGGGAAGCCCGCGCCATTCCGGAGGGGGTGCGCGATGCGGGCCAGGTGGACAGCCACCTCAGAGAGAGCGGGCAGTGCCTGCTGGCCTTCGACCCACCCGCGCACCGGCTGCTGGTGGGAAATCTCGCGCCGTTCGAGCTGGCGCTCCGCGACAGATTGGCCGCCGTGCTCAAGAAATCCCCTTGGGAGGTGCGGCTGAGCACGACGTGGGGACTGGGCGCCGACGGCAAGGGCGAGCTGCAGTCGGTAGTGCTGCCCGCAGCACCCGTGCTCACCGCGGACCCAGATAAGGCCCAGACCGCCTGGCAACAGGTCACTCAATCCGTGGTTGGCCATGAGGGCTGGACAGTCGAGATGGACCACCACGCCGGCACGGTGACGATGCGATCCGGCATTGCCGTTGATCTACCCTCCGCGGTCGCATACGCCTGGTCAGTCATCGACGATGGCTCCTGGGGCGAAATCCCTTTCGGAACAGACGGTTTCGGCCGCCCGGTCATCGCGGATCTGAGTGCCAATCCCCACACCCTGGTCGTCGGCAAGACCGGCAGTGGCAAGTCGATCCAGCTCGAGGCGTTTATTTACGCGGCCCTCATACATGGCTTCGAACTCGCAATCTGCGATCCGACAAAACGCGGCCTCGACTTCAGGTGGGCCCGGCCCTACGTCCGCCCCGGTGGCTGGGGCTGCCAGGGGTACGGCGAGGCGCTGGCGGTCATCCGGGGTTGCTACGACGAGGGCCGACGCCGGCTCGACGTGCTGGACAGCCTTGACTGTCCTAAATGGACTGCACTCACGCCCGCGCAGCGCACAGAGTATGGCATCCGCCCCATCATGGTGATCGTCGATGAGGGCACGTCACTCGCAAAACTCGAGCCGGTCATGAAAACGCTTCCACCGGATGATCCGGAGCGGGTGGAGGCCGAGGAGTTGAATGCCGACAAGTCCCGGATCATGGCCGTTATTGGCAAGATCGCGCGGGAGCTGCGGTTCGTCGGAGTCCACCTAGCTTTTGGGACGCAACGCTTTTCGGTCGCCGACATCGGCGACGGTGCCGGTGGCTTGCGGGAAAACCTGGGCGTCCGAATCCTGCTCGGCAGGGCCTCTAATACCGCCATCGACATGGCTTTCGCGGACTCCTCGGACGCCATGGCGGCATACGCGCAGGCCCACGGCGTGGCCGCCAGCGCTGACCCGGGGAAAGGCGCGGAAAAGCGCCCCGGTCGCGGCGTCTGCGAGATCGACGGCATGATCACGACGGCTTTTCAGGGCAGTTTTGCCACGCACGAAGAATTGGTTGCGGCGCTGCGAGCTCGCGGCATCGCCAAGGCCGATTCCGATGGCCGCCCGCGGCTTGTGGAGACCCCGGTCGTCGGCGGAGTGCCCGAGCTGATGCCTCTCGCGCCGGCGGCCGCGGTGGTCGACGTTGGGGAGATGGAGTTCACCTTCGAGGATGAGGGTGAGACCACACCGGCCGACGACGCGCCCTCCGGCGATGATGACGGGTGGGCGGACTGATGGGGCGGGCACGAGATACTTTTGAGCGGCACTGGGAGGCGGCCGGCTTGAGCGAGGGGCCACCCCGTGGGGGGCTTGCCAGCTACGCCGAGGAGGGCGTACTCGCTCAGCTCCCGCGACTCCTGGCTGCCTGTGGCGATGACGCGGAGGAACGCCGCCACGCTCTGCGTGAGTGCGAAAGTGCCGCCCGAGGCCTCCTCGCCTGGTGCGAGCAAGAGGCCGCGGCGCCGCGGCGTGCGAAGTCAGGGCCCTCCCGCGCCACGAAGACACCGCCGACACCCGCAGCCACGCGGCTGGCCGACCGGGCCGCCGCCCGCCGCGCCGCGATGCGGGGTAGACGATGAGCGGCGGGTGGCTTCTCGGCATCGACCCCGGCGCCGCGCACTCGGGCGCGGTCCTCTGTCGGGTGGGTACCGACACCGACCGTGCTGGCGCGCCCGAGCTCGAACCGGTGGACGGGCTGACCATCCACCGCGACGCCAATGAGGACCCGGTCAGGGTGGCCGGGCAGGGCGCCTACGCCGCCCGAGTCGCACAGGAAATCCTCGGCCTACTGGACCGGCACGGCGTGCCGGAGGAGCAGATCCGCCTGGTCTGTATCGAGGGCTACACGCGGCCGAGCGGGTGGGTCTCTCATCAGGCGATGGTGGATTCGCTGCACCTCTGCCGTGTGCTGGGGTACCTCGAAGCCACCTGGCCGGACCACTTTTTGGTCGCGCCCGCGGGTACCTGGCCCGGTGGTAAAACCGGCTGGGACGCGGACCCTGAGCCGGTGCCCGAATGCCTGGCCGGTCGCCGCCCGGCCACCTGGAGCCAGGGCGCCGGCAGCCGCGGAACCCACCAACGGTCGGCTTACTGCATGGCCAGGTCGGCCTGGCGGAAATGGTGCGCGCAGGGCGGCAGCGCCCCCGCTGCTACGGCTGAGTCCATGACCGCACTGGCACCCCACCACGTAGCCACTCAGGCACCCACACCGGTCGACCGCGTCGCCACGCTAGTGCGGGCTGGCGGCACCATGAGCATTGGTGCGCTCCTCGCCTCCGCAGGCCAGATCTGGCCGGATGGCACCAGCTCAGACCGAATCTCGCTGGCCGTCGCCGCCGCGATGGCACTGCGCCCCGCGACCGATCGCGACAAGCTGGAAACCCGGTTGACGCAGCGCGCGCGGGAACTCGAAGGCACCGCAGCGGAGAGCTGACCAGTGACCAACGAGACTGAGCCCATGACCGATTCCGACACCGACCCGACGCTGCGCGACCTCGCGCCGGCCGCGACGCGAACCTCCGACGCCGCCGCCGAATGGCTGGCCTCGCTGACCGCGCTGGCCCACAGTGTGCGGGCTGCGAACGCGGCCGGGTGCTCCACCATGGGCATCGGCAAGGTGCTCCGCCGGGGTCGATCGACGGCCAGGCTCCGGCGCGCGCAAAATCGCATCCGCCCATCCGCCCGGCTGGCGGCACACAGCGCCGAGGTGATAGCTGCGGCTGTCTCCTTCGGGCTGACCAACGTCCGGGTCTTCGGCTCATGTGTGAGAGGCGAAGCCAATCTCGCGAGCGACGTGGACTTACTCGTGGACATCAGCGAGCGCACCTCACTGATTGACCTAATTCGATTCGCGACCGTCGTCGAGGACGTCCTTACCCTCGAAGAGGGGCGGGTCGACGTGCTCACTGGCGACGCCCTCCGCCCGGATGCTGGCAGAGCCGGGGAGCGCATCGCCGCCGAGGCGCAGCCGCTCGCTGCCTGGGCGGCCGGGCTGCTGCCGCGGCTCGAATCCCTGCCCGCGGCGGCCCGACGCAGCTGCGTCCTGGAGATCCTCGCTACCGCCCGGGCCTGCGCGGCGGTCGGCCGTTTCGAGCGGCTGACCATCGCCCTGGCGGCGTGGAAGGGCACCGCCGAGGCCTACGCAGATCCAACTATCGCGTTGGACGGCTCTGATCTGGACTACCTCGACGAGTAGCAGGCGTCAGCACGTCACGGTCGCGCCCCGTGCGGTGATCACTCCTCGGCGGGTGTGATCGACACGACCGCCGTGGTCCGGCGGCCTGTCACGCAGTCATCCCGGACCCGGAGCAGCAGCTCCATTTCCGCGCCGACCTCGCAGCGGACCAGCTCGATTAGCTCCACGGATTCACGGTCGCGCCTCAACGCGGACACGGTGTATCCGGCGGCTCGGCTCGGTACACCGTTGCCGTCGATCCGCGTGGCGGTGCGCCGGTCGAGATTGATTAGATGCGCCGAAGTCTGGGTCGTCACGCGCCAGCGGCCAACATCATCATCGTGAAGGCAGTGGGGCGGGTGCACGGTGTCCAGCGTGCCAGGCACCACCGACGATTCCGGCTCGACGGGTCGGACCGCGATCCCGTCGCTTGTTGATGCGCCCAGATATACAGATGTGTAGTGCCGTATAGCGATGAAATTGCGGCGCAGCACCCGAGCGAAAATCCTCGGAGGAGGTTCATGAGCGAGCCCGGTGTCGGCGTCACGGGCGGGCCACCGACCGACGACGGAATGATCGAGAAGCTCGCGGACGAAGCTGAACGAGGATTCGAGCCCGGCCAACTGCAGGGGCGTCGCCGCGGTCCTGGCCGTCCACCCCTCGGTGAAGCACGGCGCGGCGATGATCCCGAGTTGGACTCCAATGCATACACCGAGTGGGCCACGCGCACCGCCGGCCAAGTGTGGTCAGATCTCGACTAGCGAAGATGAACACGCGGCAGCGATGGAGTCTTCGACCGGAAGGGCGAAGAGGAACATCCCCGGCAGGGGCTTCTTTCCGCCCCGGCAGGGGTCGAACCGGAACGGGGAGCGCAGCGTTCACCGGCAGGTGTTCGCGCAGCGACCGGGGAACGGGAAGTTCGCGGCGATGCGTACCGAAGGCAAGGACACGAACCGGATCGGCAGCCACGCGGCGGGTACTTACCGACCACGGAACCCAGCGCGGCGATGATGGCAACCGAGTGTGGGAGGAGCTGTGTGGGTAGGCTGCATTGGCTTAGCTCCGCTGGCCCCTTCCGGTGTTCGCTACGCGCCAATGTAGCCTAGCATACTGTTCCAAACCGGTGCATAATCATCCACAGGTTCCGTGGCCGGAAGGTGCTCCGCCAGGCCCCCGTATCGGGACGGTCCCCGCCACGGACAACCACCACCAACACCCGACCCCAGACGCCCCGCACCCACCACCGGAACGACCACACCCAGCCCCGGTACGCACCGCCGCGCGGAGAAAGAATTTGGATGTCACGGTTGAGCTTGAGATCGGCTGCTGGCGTGTCAAGGTTCGGCTGAGGTTGAGGCTGGCGCGGGGTCGAGATAGAGCCGCGGCAGGGGACACACCAACTTCGGTTCTCGGGCTTTCCTGTGCGGTCGGGTTGCGGCGGTTTCGCGAAATAGCGTCGGCCGGATTTCCGAAATAGCGTGTGGCCGGTCGAGGCATATGGCGGCCACGTGCCTGACCTCAGATTGCGCCGGCAGCGGCGGCCAGTAGGGCCAGCACCGGGCCCGCCTCACCGCCGTCAGTGAGCCAGGTCGCCGGGCTGCGGGGGATCTCGGGGATCAGCGGCGAGATGGGCTCATCGAGGGGCAGCACCCACATCAGGTCCTGGCTCGGTGTCATCATCAGCGTCCGGATTGCCGTCGGGTGTGTACCGGCCGGGATCGCGGCCACTACGGCGGCGAGATGGGGCAGTGGCCGACCATAGGCAAACTGCCAGGCGGGCCAGCGGGTTTCGCCGGCCAGTGTGTGGGCGTACAAATTGCCGGCCGCGGTCATGCTCGCCACCTCGGCCTCCGTCACACCCAGCCACACGGCGACCTTGGGCAGCGGCAGCGAGAACCGCCGTTCCTCGGCGTCCAGTCCCGCCGTGCGCTCGGCCAGCTCCGCCAGCTCACCCTCGGTCGGCTCGCGGACGCCGGCGTGCTCGCGCAGGAACTCCTCATCGGCGGCGGAGAGAGTGAGGTGGCGCTCCGGCTCGGTCACTCCGCCGCTCGGTCATCGACGCGCCGCGCGCGGCGCACCGTCGGCGATCTGGCGGCTCGGGTCATCAGCTCGCGCAACTCCTGATCGCCGTCGTACTCACGCTGAGCCGCTGTAGGCGGGGACGGTTCCTCCGGGGACGGCACGTCTGCCGCGGGGCGAGGGTCACGCTCGGGCTCGGTCACAAGTCCATGATCCGCTGCATGGTGGTGACGGGGCCGCGGCGGCCTGCAGGGGACGCACGAGATTCGGCGTAGACTCGCCCTATGTGCAGAACCCTCGCCCACGGCGGCGCCAGATGCGCCCGAGCGGTGCCGCTGCCCGGTGCGCCGGCGTCCAGCCCAGAGCGTGCGGTGATTCGGGCGGAGGCCGTTGCCGAGCAGGCCCGTGCCACGTTCAGCGTAGAAGCAGACGCAGCACTGGACGCGTTGTTCACCCGGGTCACCGAGGCCGCCACGCCGGCGGAGCGGACCGCAGCCGTGCGCACCTGGCTAGACAGCCTCTCAGGGGTGTGGCACGTTGTCGTCCGCGCGATCGAGCGGGCACACGAGCGAAGAATAGAGGCCATCGACGCGAGGTGGCGGGACCGGATCAGCCGCGAGCTGAGTGAGGTGCAGGCCGCCCGCCGAGAAGAGGAACAGGCGGCGCTGGATCGGCTGCACGCTATGGAGCTGGTGCTCGCTGAGGTCGAGCTGCTGAGCCGTGTGGACTGGAGTGATGATTTGTGGCGGGCGTGCCAGGAAGCTGATCTGGAGACGCTGGCGAGCGAACTCGCCGCCGAGCGGATGCGGCTGCACCAGCTGGAGAACCGGCAATCGCGGCGCCCCGACCCCCGCGTGAACTCGGAGCTCCGGCGGGGCAAGGCTCGAACTGAATGCTGGCGAATAACCCTGGAGAAGCAACGCGCAACCCTGGCGGCAACCCCACGCACCAGGGCCGAGGCGGACCAGCGATGCGCCGCCGCCCGGGCGGATGTCGAGGCAGCACGGGCGGCGTTCGAAGCGATGAGAGGGACGGCAAGCCAGCTCACCGACGACGAGCACTACCTCGCCCACCCCGTTCTAGCGGCCGTGGTGGAGCACAGCCGCACGCACCCAGAACAACGACGTTCACGGCCGGTGCGAACGTGACCGAGATTCCGGGGGACGGTGACACCGAGCGCATCACCTTCGTCGGCCCCGCCGCGGCCGAGGCCAAGCTCGCCAAGCTCGGGGCCCTGCCGGGTATGGCGACGCGCGTCGCCATGATCCGAGCTGAGATGGCGGACGATGACCGGGTTCATGCCGAGGAGCAGGATCACACGGGGTGGGACGCGGGCTGAGGGGCACCATGGGGACATGGACGTGTCGGCCGGTGACCTGGTGACGGGCGACTCGCCGTGGAAGGTTGCGCTGCGCCACACCACCGGGGAGCTGAGCCACGAGCAAATGATCGACACCTTCACAGCCTGGCCGTGGACCCACGACCGTTTCCTCGACGCCGACAGTGTGTGGCCGGAGCAATACGTGCGGGGCAACTGGGCGGACCTGGTGCGGGCCGTGGACGAGGGGCTACTCACCGCCGAGGACTACGCGCTGCTTTTCGAGCGCACCACTTCATAATTGGCCGAGGGCGCGGCGGCATTCGTTGCTCAGGAGGTCTGCGGCCCCGACCCGCGGATGCGCAGCCCCGCGGCCGCATACGACTCCTCGCTGCGGTCCCCGACTTTCCACCACCTGACCAGGGCTTCGCGGACCGCGAGGTCGGCACACGGGCTCATCCCGGCCAGCCGCTTCAGGAACCGGGTCTCATCGACCCCGAACTGGGCCTCGTAGGAGAGGTCCTCCGGGTCTTCCTCCCGTGCGATGGCGAAAGCGTCACTCACCTCACCGTGGAGCAGGTGCCCGATGGCGGGGCCAAAAATCGTCCCGTTGGCAATTTCGAGGAGCACATCCGCCTCGGCGCGGGTGAGTGGGAACCGGCGCAGCTCGGTGGCCAGCAGATCCTGCAGCACGAGCAGGTCTGCCTTGGCCTGTGCAGTCGGCGTGCTGGCGTTGGCGGCGGCCCGCGCCGCCAACGCCGCGAACTGCTCCTCAGAGAGTCGGTACGCGATCTGTCCGCTGGTCATGGTGGGGTCCTTTCAGTCGGTGGTGAAGGAGGCGGCGCCGAACAGCTGGAGCACGAACCGGCACGGGAAACTCACGTGTGTCGGTCGGTGCTTGCCCCCGTCGTCGGGTCGGTGGACCAGGTATCGGGTGTCGGGGTGCCAGACGTGGCTGGTGGGCAGGTCTGGTAGCCCGGCACCGTCGTAGCGGGCGGTGGTCTCCACGGCGTAAATATCTCCCTGGCGCAGCACCCGGCGCCCGCTACGTCGGGCTTCGCGGACCACCGCCGGGGTGATGGCCTCGATGGCTGCCTGCACGGTGGTCGCTGTGGCGGGTACCCGTCGAGCCCACTGCCCGGCATCGTCGGTGCCGTAGAGCCAGGCCATCACGCGGTAGCGAGCTGGGACCCTCGAGCTGTAGTACTGCCAGCCGCGGGTGGTGATCAGATAGAGCTGGTGCCCGCCCACGTCGGCCCGATCGGCGACCCGGAACGGCTCAGCCGTTCCGCGCTTGTCGGTGACGGTCGCGTACACGTACCGGCGGTCTGCCTCTTCCTCGAAGCGGTCGAGGACGAGCCGGTCAGCGCGGGCCCGCATCTCGTATTTGTCGATGACCTCGGTGGGGTTGAGCAGTGCGGTGGTCATGGCGGTTCTCCCTGCGTGTGGCCGGCCCCCGAGGCAGGTGCCTGGGGTTTTCATTGCTTGTTCCTCCATCATAGCACATTGCTAGCAAATTGCAAGTGGTGTGCTAGTCTTGTGCTAGTCCCTTGAGCGGATGATGGCTGCACAAGGCCACACGCCGAGGGCCGCACACATAGGGGGTGCACCACCTATGTGGCCCCTAGTGAGGAGAAAACGATGTCGGTAGAAGCGCATTGGACCCGGAGGGATGGCCGTTTTCTCGTCCGCGGGTCGGCGGAGGACGTTCGGGTCGGCCGGTGCGCGGTCGTACACCGGCGCAACGGCAGCACCGTCGCCGTCCTGATCGGACGGATCATCAGCAGTGAGCTCGACACATACCATGACGAGGATGTGGTGCTGGCCCTGCCGATGCGGGAATGGCAACGAAACCCCTGCAGCCGGTGCGGGAAAACCGGTGGCACCCACGAGTGGGCGGGCTCCTCGAACGAGGAGACGGTCGTCCTCCTCTGCGCACCCTGCCACGAGTGGGCGGTCCGGTGGGCAGTGATCGCCGAAGAACGCGACCGCCCCCCGCTGACGGCGGATGAGGTCTCAAAATGACACACGCAGAGGAGCGGAGCCCCTGGCACCTTCTCGGTAGCGCCGTCTTCGCCGCGCTCGAGTGCGAGTACGAGGCAATGGCACGCAGCGGAGTGACCGATGCTGAATCCTGGTTTCTCGGTGGTTTCACCGTCGGCGAGGCCGCTGGCTTCTCGGCATACGGCTTCTCCGCGGCGGAAGCCACTCAATGGACGCAAGCCGTCAACACCGATCTGCGTGCCCGCCGCGGGTGGTGGGCGGTCGGAGTCTCCGGGGCCCTCCCGACACTGCAGGCCGTCGCGAGCCAGCTGGATCCGGTGGCCTACACCGAGTGGCGGATCGGGGGCTTCACCCACACCGATACCGTGCGGTGGTCCGCGCGCTGGGATCTCGATGCGGCGCGGGAATGGAGAGCCGCCGGCATCAGCGATCCGGTGAGTGCAGCCAGGTGGCGCAGCCTGTCGTTCGGCCCCGAGTGCGCGGCCGCCTGGGAGACAGCCATCCGTGATGTCACCCAGATAGCGGCGGGCCCCGTCGAAATCGGGTTCACTCCCCTCGAGGCGTCGGCGGCCCGGGTTGCCGGCATCGACCGCCCGCCGGAGCTGGCGCAGCGGTTGCCCGGCGATCTCACCACCGCGGTTGCCCGAGGTTCGAAGCAGCTCCGGGCGTGGGCCGGTACTGCAGAGCCACCCGGGCTGCAGTAGCCCCGCCCGCTGTTCTGGCGTTATGGGGTATGCGAATGACCGAGGACCTGCGCCGCGGTTGAGGGGATTACCGCGAGACCGTACACATAGGAGTGGACACCCGACTCCGACAGACGAGGAACCCATGAACACGGACGCAGACCCCACAGACAGGGGCGCCGCGCTGACGCACGAGTGGGATGAGCTGGTGACGAGCGGGGTGCCGGACCCCGAAGAATTCTTCATCGCGGCGATCCCGCCGGCCGACGCCCGGAGGTACGCGGACCTGTATTGGTCCGGCGGAGAAGCCGGCGCATGGGAGGATGCTCTGCACGCCCCGCGGGGGCGGGACGCCTGGCAGGATTGGACGTCGGTCGGCATCCATGAGCCGGTGGCCATTGCCGAGGTGATGGCTGCCGACATCCACACGCCGGCCGCTTACACCGACTGGCGTATCACCCTGCCCGGCCTGGACCACGCGCAGGTACTCGCCTGGTCGCGCGGCGGGTTCGTCCCGGACGGGGCCCAGGTCTGGGTGTCAACCGGCGTCGTCGATCCGGGCGAAGCGAACGCCTGGCTCTGCCGGGCCATCAACGCCGACGCGGCGGCAGAATGGCGAGCCGCACCCCGCGACCTGAGCCCGGGTGCCGGCACGGGCTTCTCCAGCGGTGAGGCCGGCGCGTGCCGACTGGCCGGAGTGCCGGTTCCACCCCCGCGCGAAACCCGACTCCCCGGTGACCTCCTGGCCGCGGCGGAGCTCGGGCGCCGGCGGCTGCGATGGTGGATGCGCGCCCGCACCCCCTAGCACCAGGTCAGCACCGCCCGCAGCAGTCCCCGATCACGGGGCGGGGTTTGTCGTTGTGGGGCGTGGGCGTTGTGGGTGTCACCGCCCCGGGCGTCGACCCGTCTCGGCGGTGAGGACTCGGCGCCGGACCCCGGTACGGCTCATACCCGACGCGGTGGCCAGCTCCTGCCAGCTCGAACCTGCCGCGCGCATCGTGATCAGCGCGGCCGTGTCGACCTCCGTGCGCCCCCGTGGACCGGGCCGGCGAACCGGTTGCCCTGCCTCCCGCAGCCAGCGCCGCACCGTCGTGGCCTCGACGCCCAGCCGGGCCGCAACCTCGCGGGTGGTGAGCCCCGCGGCGGCGCGCCCCCGACGCACATCCCCTGAGCCTCATACTGAGCGGCGCCGAACGGGTCCACCCCGATACACCGGGGTGCGGCCGAAAGGGGCGCAGCGGAGCTCTTGTCAGCGGGCAGTTCTGTGCTCCGCGTGGTTTTTCGTGGTGGACGCCACCCCGGCCGCACACATAGTGGGCACGCGGCCGGCGGGTGCTGTCCGCGTGCCAGACAGAACACCCCAACCACACCCCGAGGAGACCAGATGACCACCACACCCACCGCCCCGGTTCGCCTGAGCGATCATTGGCGCGACCCCGCGCGGGTCGAGGCCGACGAGCTCACGCTCAGGCGGGCCGCGAAGGCACTAATCGCTGCCGGCTACAGCGTCACGGCGGCACCCCCTGACACCTCCGCCCCGGAGGGTGGGTCCTTCTGGTGCGACGACCTCGACGCGCACAACCTCCGGCGCGTGCTGATCGACGCCGGCATCCCGGCGGTGATTGCCACCGTCACCCGGCCCACCCCCGCCGAGGAGGCAGAGGACGAAGCCGCGTGGCAGGAGGCGGAGGTCGGGATGGAGGCGGAGGCACAGGCCTACGTGGAGTCGGAGGCGCAGCGCCCGACCCCGGAGCCTTGGGCCCCTTTCTAGCGCAGGCAGTGCTAGAAGGGAGCCCCGCCAACAGCTCGCCCCGTGATCACGGGGCGAGCTGTTTTGTCGTTGTGGGGCGATTGCGGGGCCGATTTGGCGAGGGCAGTTCCATCACCGTGAAGGAACTGCCCGGGTCGGACGCGGGTTCAGAACACGGGAAACGTGGGTGCGGCCGCACACATGGTGGGCATGGACACACCAAGCTCACCGGTCCCCGGTGCTGTAGGACGGATCGCCGCCGCCGTGCACACCTTCGGTATGAGCAGAAGTTCACACCCGGTGACCGGCAGCGGGCGATCACGGGGGACGGGGGCGCGGCCACACACATGACTGCCGTAGGACCCGGACGACCTGCCGCATACATCACCTGTATGAGCAGCTGTGCGGGATCGCTGCGGGCCGGCTGCGCTCCGGGCCGAGCCGGTTGGCGGGCAGCCGCAAACAACTACGTCGGGGCTGCTCAAGGACGGATCGCGAAAGCCGCACACATCTTCAGTAGGCGGAGCACTCGAGCCGATCTGGAGGCAGCCGCAAACAGTACCGAACGAGCAATAAAGGAGGCCCGAGCGGCTGCACAACACAGCCAATAGTGGTAGAGTGGCTGTATAACACAGCCACCCGCGGCAGTTGGGCTCACCGAAGGAGCCGCACACACACCATCTGAGACAGGAACGAACCGACACGCCCACCACGGGCTCATCGAAAGGCAAATCATCATGACCACCATCACCTACCAGCAACACCCCCGGCCATGGCCGAAAACGCCGGTATCCACCGAGCCCCAGGCCGCCTCAACCGTGTGGGCAGTGACGCTCACCCCCGAGGACGAGCAGGGCGAACACCTGCGCAAGCTCCCGATCAACGCCCGGTACGCCGCGCACCTGGCGAACCTCCCCGAGTGCCTGGGCGCGTCCTGGTCACGGACCGCGGTCGACGTCGTCTTCGACATCACGGGTGACGAGGACTCCGCCCTGCGGCTCGCTTTCACCCGGCCGGCCGGGATCGGCCTCGTTGGGGCGCACATCACAGCCGACCCGAGCGAATGGGATTGGTGTCAGGCCTCCGCCGAGCGGCTGGCCCGAGAGGCGTTAGGCACTCGGCATCAATGCCAGGGCCGGGACTACTGCGTGTGCACCATGCGCGGCAACGAGTGGGACGCGGACACGATCATCGAACGGGGCTTCATTCTCGGAGCGGGGGCGCGGCTATGAGCGCCGAGATGAGCACGTTGCTGACCGGGCCCGTGATCCCGGAGGGGCTGCTCGCACTCACCCCGCGCGAGCAGTTCCTCGAGCTCTACCACGAGATTTACGAGCGCCACCTCGATGCCTACCCGAGTGACGCAAAGCTCACCATTTCCTACCCGAGCGGACGCCCCGGGGAGGTCGATTCGACAGGCAAAGCCGGACAGGCACCGCTGGACAGCGAACACATCGACCTGCGCGACCGGGATGCGATCTGGGCGTGCATCGAGCGCCGGCAGGCCCCGCCCGCCAAACCGGGTCAGCCCGGTGGGAACACGTGGATCGGGGTAGCCCCTCGGATCGGCGGGCTCAAGCGAAGCCGTCGAGGAACCGCGGCCGAGTGCTACCCGATCCCCGCGATGTTCGTCGATCTCGATGTCAGCGTTGACGGCGCCCAGCACAAGCACAAGGACCTGCCAACGCTGGCACAGGCGGAGGAGATGATCGAGGCCTGCCCAACCCAGCCGAGCGTCACCATCTGGACCGGTGGCGGGTTTCATTTATGGTGGGGGCTCCAGCCCGGCTCGCTGCTGGACAAAGGCATCGCCCCGTCCAGCAAGGAGCGCAAGGCCGGGGCAGCCACACCCCGGACCGAGGCGCAGCAAGCGGACGCCGACCTCATCGCCCGGCACAAGGCCTGGTGGCTGGATGAGGCCGAGCGGCGCGAGGTGTACATCGACGCCTCAGTCATCGGGACCACCACACAGGTGCTGCGAATGGCCGGGTCGACGAACGGCAAATACGGCTCAACATGCCAAATCGTCAAGAATGACAAGATTTTCCGGTACGGCCGAGCGGACTGGGAGGAGATGCTTCCGCCGCTGCCGGAGAAGACGGTGAAGGCCCGGGAGTCACGGAAGGCCCGGGTAGAGGAAGTTCGGGAGGCCATCGACTCCGGTCACGCCCGGCCCGGTGACCGCCTTGCAGCGGAGGTCCCGGTGTCCGACCTGCTGGTAGCACTCGGGATGACGGAGACCGGCGGCACCGGTTGGTGGTCGCCGGGCGGCGGCGCCGATCACCCGGTGCACGCGCGAATGTACTGCGATCCGGAAGGTCGAGAATCGGTAACGGCGTTCGACCGCTCGCTCCGCGAACGGTGGGGCCTCGAAGACGATCATCACTCTCTCGACGGTTGGACTCTGCTCGGCCGGGTCCTCTGCGCCGGCGACTGGGCTCTGGCCGGGAGGATTTGCTGAGGTGACCGGCGCGCCGGGACAGTCGCAGGGGGGCCGAGAACAGCGCGCCGAGCACATCGACACCGTGCTCCGGGCGGGTGGGGGCCAGCCCGATCAACTCCATCAGCGCCTCGATGCCTGCCTTCCTCTCGGCGGCGGTGTGGGACACCTCGGTCCAACCGATGGACGCCATGGTGGGGTCGTCGCCGGCTACCTCGACGTCGATGTCGTGCCGGATTCCTGCCGCGCACACGCTGCCCGCCGGGGCGGCCATGACCATGTGCCCCGCGCGGTCGGTGACCCACCCGGCCGCGATGTAGCGGACCCGTTCGGCTCGCTGCTCATGCCCGAGCTTCGCCAGGCAGTCCCGCAGCCAGGCGATGTGCACAGCCGATGGCGGCACGTCGATCGGTGCGCCGGTCGCGGCTTGCAACAGGTTGATATCCAGTGATTTTTTGCCGTCGAGGTCGATGGACCGTGTGACACCGTCCGCGGTATGAATCTTGACGGTCCATTGGGGCTCGGCCGCCTCGGTGTCCCCTCGGCGGTGGCGGATCACAGCTGACCGCCACGGCACCCAATCGGCAATGCGCTCGTACTGCGTCTGCGCGATGGTCCCTTTGCCGCCGTCCGGGGGCGCGATGTACTCGATGTACTCACGCCACACGCCGGGGTTGGTCCCGAGCCGGGCGAAGAAAAGCTCCCCGGCCTGGGTGGTTTTGATCGGCGCCCACCCTGACCCGGCCGCGACGGCGTCCTGCCACGCCACGGGGTCACCGGTGGCCTCGAACTTGGCCGATTCACGCCCGGTTTCGGCTTTCGCGAGGCGCCGTCGCGCCGCAGGGGAGATCGCTTTGACGGCCGCCGCCGGCGGGTACCGCTGCGCCAGCTCCTCCGGCTCGAGCCGTTCGGTGACCAGGTCGAGCAGGCCCGGCCAGTTGTTGGAGAACGCCTTGGCGATCGGCAAGAAGGGCTCGGGCAAAAGCCTCTGCGCTTCGGCCGCCTTCGCCGCCATGGCGGGCATCGGCATGGACGGGTCGTCTTTCCCAGTCAAACTCACATCGGCATCAAAAGCCGGAGTGCACGCCAAAGCCGCGTGGCACACCGACATGGTGGTCTTCGCTGACAACTACAAGCAGAAGGCCAGCCGAAGCGCCGCCAAGGAGAACCAGGTCGCGACCGATGCGCTCGGCGTCCTTCTGGACGGCAGCTACGACGGCGTCCAGGACAGCAAGTCCAATCTCGACGGGACGGCCAGAGCCGTTGTCCCGGTGAAGACCACCGCCTACGTCACCGGCGAGGTCATCCCCGATGATGACGCTTCCAGCGTCGAACGCTCCATCACGGTGACCCTGTTCAAGGGGCAGGTCGATCTCCTGGGCGGCGGTGCCATCGACCGGTACCGGGAGCTCCACGTCCGCACGGGGAACGCCCGGCGTGGGCTCGCCGATTATCTGCAATGGCTGGCCGGTCAGGTTGATGGCGGGGGTGAGCTCACCGGCGACGGCGGTCTGACCGGGCTGCGGGCATGGGCGGATGAGGCTAAACGGGTCCACGCGGCTCAGTTTGGTTCCGAGCGGGCAGGGGAAACGGTGGCGACCGATGCCACCGGTTGGCAGGCGTACCGGGCGTACGCGCGCGCACAAGGCATCGAGTCCTCGATGCCTGCCGCGGGTCAGGTGAACCACTGGCTCGGTCTCCTACTGGCGTCCACGGTTGGCGTCCACGCGGACGCCGACCCCGGCCCGCATGTTCTGCAGGGCTTGGTGGGCATGCTCTCCCAGGGCCGCGGGCATTTGGTTAGCGCCCATGGCGCCGAGCCCCGGTGGTCGGACCAACTGGGGTGGTGCCAGACCACCACCTCGGGTGAGCATTCGACACACACCAGCCGACCGGGTGGTGTGTGCTTGGGGCGGCTCTCCGCCGATGGCGAGTACGTCTGTCTCAACCGGGAAGCCCCGCGGGCCGCGGCCGCCTTCGCAGGGCTCCCTGGGCTCAAGCCTGCCCAGCTCATCGAGGCGCTGCGCGCCTACGTGGAACCAAAAACCGAGCCCGGTGAGGAGGCCCCCGCGAGGTTCGGCCTGCAGGGGAGGCATCGGAGTTACATTCTGCCGGCGTGGCTGTTCGGGATCGGGGAACTCCCGGTTGAGACAGACGCCTTGGTCTTGACCTTGGTGCCTGAGATGGATGCGGATGACGACGACTGGTCCGACAGCGTCGAGTCCGTCACCTACCTGGACGACCTACTGTCGGACCCGTACGCCAGCTGAGTCCCGATCCGACTGGCCGTGGTCACCACAGTGGTGACCACGGCCAGTCGGTCTCGTCGGTGAGGGTCACCATCCTCGGCAGCCGCCCAGCGGGGTGGCACCAGGTGGGCACTACGCACGCGACGCCGACCATGCTCCCAGTAGCCATGGGGGGTTGTTGCACGGGAGTTTGGAGAGAAGGGACTGGCCTCATATACATACATAAAACTACTAATTCAGAGATAGATCTATCTATCTCTCTAGGGGTACCCCCGCGTTCTCCACAGGTCTCCACAGACTTCCACAAGAACGACTCCACGATCTTGTGGAACTATCTCCGCAGGTCAGAGAGGGTTTATACCCCCGAAAACCAGCTCTCCACAGGCTCCACAGGAAAAACACAAGGGCCGCGTATGAGGAACTACTCGCTCGGTGGTTCAGAACTACTCGCTGAACCACCGAGTAGTTCTCGTAGGGAGTGCTTGTATGGTTTTCCTGTGGAGCCTGTGGAACTGTGGAGAGTGGGGCATCACCGCAGGTCAAGGCCTGTTTTTGGGCAAAAGGTGGGGTCCTTTGGTTCTGTGGAAGCCTGTGGAGACCTGTGGGAGAAGGTCCGAGCCGTACCCCGGCCTATTCCTTGCGTTCGGCCGGCTCATGCCGTGTCCACCGGGACCCGAACGCGCTGTTCAACGCCGCGTACCGGCCCAGGCCCATCATCGGCATCACTTCGGCGGTAGCGGCTCTCTCGGAGAGCCCCGCTTCTCGGCGGTCGGCCAGGTGTCCATCGAGCGCCGTACGCCCGCGTTGTCGGAGCAGCTCGTGTACCTGGCGCCGGGCCTCATAGATCAGCCCGGCCGCGGCTGCACCCTCGGGGGCGTCGGCTTCGGCGGCCACCCGTGTCGCAGCTGCGTCCACCAGCTCCTCGGCCAGTCCGGCCAGGCGCTCAGCGATCGCCGTTGCCTCCCGTGTGATCGCCGGGTGTTGTGGCGGCGGCGGTGTCAGCGGTTGTTTGGCTGGCGGCCGCTTGCTCGGTTGATCGCTGGGGTGTTCGGGCATGGGGCGAGGGTAACGGCTGCACCAGGCAGCCACTAAACACTCTCTGCAGATGGCTGTACAACACAGCCATCTGCTGCTACGATCGGCTGTATGACACAGCCATTGAGCGCCGACCAGCTCCTCGCGGAGCGCGCCGTGGTCACGCTGCGTGAATACGGCCAGCTGCTGGGCATGAGCGCCAGCGCCGTTCGTGCCCGGGCTGACCGGGGACGCCTCGGCGTCCCCACGGTGCAGCTGGTGCCACATGGCGCCCGATTTATCCGAACCGCTGATATTCGCGACCTCCTGGCCCACACCACCACCACCACCACCACCGAGCTGACCGCCACCGAAGGAGGTGGTGCCACCTGACTGAGGACGCGGGAGACCCCTCGCCTGTGGCGGGCGAGGGGCCTGTCCGACCCGATTGCGGGGCATGCGCAAAGGAGATCAGTGCCAATCGCGGAAGACGCACCTCCGGCCGCACACATGGGGGTAGTAACCGCTAGCCGCGCACCAGACAGAGCACCCGCACCAGAGGAGAGCCCGATGACCACCACAGCCGCACCGACCATCCCCGCACCGCTGCGCATCCACGATCACTATGTTTTTCCCGCGCTCTGGTTGCTCGCGGACGCGGATGTCCTCGACCGGGCCGCCGCCGCCCTCGTCGACGGTGGGTTCCTCGTCGCAGCATCTCCTCATGGGATCCCCCGCATGCCGGGCGAGCCGCTGTGGGTCCAGGGCGGGAGTGCTCGCGTCCTGGAGCGCCGGCTCCGCGCCGTCAGCATCGAGGCCGTAATTGACACGGTGCCGCTGCCTCCCGAGCTCGCTTAGGGCATTGCGCGACCCCCGCACACCACTACATACGAGGAACACCCGCACCAGAGGAGAACCCGATGACCACCACCGAGACCCCTGCCGCACTCCGGGCGCTGGCCGCTCATCACGAGGCGGGCCACGCCGTGGCCGGGTGCCTGCGCGGCAGCGTTCTGCGCTCCATAGCCCTGGGCGAGGTGCCTGGTGATGGGCTGACGGTGCACCGCGAGCCCGCCTGGGACGACCCCTTCGTCTCTTTTGCCGGCCCCTGGGCGGAGGCCCGGCACATCTGGGGCGACCGACCAGCCGACGCCGAGGATGTGGATGGGCTCGTGTTCGGAGACCACCTCTTCAGTGTCTTCCACAGCACCGGTGCCGAGGATTGGGCGCCGCCGGCGGAGCACTTCGCCAGGTTGGCCGGGTTGGCCGCGATGCTGCCACCGGAGATCACCGTTGACGACCTGGTGCGTCTCACCGAGCAGGTGTGGGCGCGCGAGCTCGAGGCGGTCTGGCCGGCGATCGAGCTGATTGCGACCAGCCTGCTGGCCGGAGCCGAGATCACCGACGCGACCGTGGGCGATGCCATCCGGGTCTGCCTGCTCAACGGCCTCCGTGAGCTCGCGTAGGGCGTTGAGCGACCCCCGTACACACCTTCTATGACACACCCGCACACAGAAAGGACCCGCCATGAAGACCTTCCGCCCGAACCGGCGAGCACTCGCCGGTAGCGCCGCGATGCTCGTCGTGGCGGCCGCGGCCGCGGTCGTGGTCGGCGTGACGCACAGCGTCTCCGACACCACGCCCACCCCGGCACCTGTGGCAGCTGCTCCCGCTCCTGTGGCAGCTGCTCCCGCGCCCGTGGTGGCTGATTCCCGCCCGTATATGACCGCAGTGAGCCTCAGTCTCTCCTGCCGGCAATCCCCCCTGGGATTGCCGGGCATGCAGGTCATCATCGACCCCCTGCCCACAGTGGGCAGGCATCCCGACATCAGCCTCAAGATCTACCAAATCCCGTTCACCCGAGCACCAAACGATACGGGTGCCACCACGCTGCTCAAGCTGGCCGCGCCCGCCCACCGCGCGGAGGCCACGATCCTGGTGGAGCAGGCGTCCACGATCAGCATTGAAACCGCCGATCGCTCCGATCGCTCGACGGAGCTGCCCCCACAACAGGACCTCAGCTGCCCGCAGTGGGGTGATCAGGGGTTACCGCGCCCCAACCTGACGCGGTGATGGTCAGCGAGCTGACCTCCACTGCGGCTTTGAGCCCAGCCCCCTCCACCCGCACACATCCAGACAGACACCCAACCGCACCCGAGGAGCACCCGACATGATCCCCACAACCGCACCCACCACCACCACCACAACACCCACCACACCGGTTCGCCTGCGTGAACACTGGGCCATGCCAACCTGGCTGATTGCCGATGACCCGGCGACGCTCGCCCACGCAACCCGGGTGCTCAGCGAGCACGGTCTCTGTGTCATGGAGTTGCCCGACGGGGGTGACCTGCCCCCCGGCGCTACGGAGCTCTGGGTGATGGGGCTCGGTAGCGATGCTGAGGAGGTGCAGCTGCTGCTCGCCGCCGCCGCCATCCCCGCCGTGGTCGCCGCGGTTGAGGTCCTCGACCTGGAAACGGGGGACACCGTCGACATGATCGAGCCCGCTGAGGACCCGGCGGACGCCATCCACACAATCCCTCCGGGCGATGCCCCCGAGCTGGAGGCGATGTTGGCCGCCATCGGCTGCCCCTGCGATGGGGAGATCACCTGGCGCCTCCTCGACCCGCTGTAGGGCGATCGAGCACCCCGCACACACCCATACATAAGGAACACCCGAACAGAAAGGAACTCCGACATGAAACACCTCCGCCGTCCCCGACCACGAACACTCGCAGCTAGCGCCGTGCTGCTGGCGGCTGTCATCACGGCGGGGTTGGTTGGCCGGGGCACCGCCCCAGACCCTGCACCCACCCCGGCGCCCACCGTCGCGGCAGCCCCGGCGGTGGATGAGGGCACCCCGTACACCGCCAAGGTGTTCCTCCAAGTGAACTGCGGACCGTTCCCCACCGCCCGGGTCACCCTCGACCCCACCCCCGGCGGGCACCCCGATGTGCACCTCGAAGTAGGTCAACTGCCCTACATCCACGCGCCGCAACCCATTTTTTCCTCGGTGACCGAGCTCAATCTGACCGCCCCCGCCAACCGCGTGGAGGCGACCATCCGGGTGGATCAGGCCTCCACGATCAGCGTGGACACCGCTGATCGCTCGGTCCAGTTGCCCCCACAACAGGACCTCAGCTGCCCACAGTGGGCCGGTCAGGGGCCGCCGAACCATGCGTGACCCATCTGCCGGCAGCCGGACATACCCAGATGAGGCGCCGTGGGTCGCGGTTGGGAGCACGGAGGTGCCCTACGACTGCAGTCCCTAATTCCGGTGTGACGAAGGTCACAGTCAAATCCACGCATTTGCCGGTGGATAAAAAACAACCCCCGCACATACAGATGGAGAACGACCCGATCCACCCGCCGCACCCCGCGAGCGGTCCGCACCTCCCAGAAAAGGACCCCACCATCATGACCACCAGCACCAGCACACCAACCCCCCGGCGCACCAAGTTTCGGCGTGGTTCCGCGCTCGCTGCTATCGCCTGCACGGTCGGCGTTTCCGCCGGATCGGCAGTACTCGGAGCAGCGCCAGCACAGGCCCTCAGCTCGTTCGCGGGGTGCTCCTTCAATGTCGCCAAAGTGGACGGGGTCACCGGGTTGCCCCTGGCCGGCGCCAGTTTCAAGGTAGCCACCGCAGATGGCAGCGCGAAGTTGCTCACCCCGGCCCAAGCCCTCCAGGTCAGCACTCAGTTCGCCGCCCTGGTAGCCCCGTATCAGGCGCTCGTGGATGCGGACAATTCCGGCGTCGGGGTATCCAGCTATGGATACCTGAAGGATGACGCCAACGGCGCCACCCCGGCGCAGAAAGTCTTCGATGTGCAGGCCAGCATCGACATCCTGGCCGCCCGCGACGCCGAGACGCAGGCCCACCCGATCCCCTCCTCCGCGGCCGCGGGGTTCGATACCTCAGCCGTCATGGCGTTCGACCAGGCCATCCACATTCAACTTGCGGCGGAGCGCGCGTATGTCGCCGGGGGCGGCTCGGCGCCGGTCAGCACTATCGCGCCGGCGCCCGCCGCTGACCGGGTGAATTACCCGAAGCCTGCCCTCGAGGCGGCCATCGCGAGGTCAAGAATGATCATCGTGCAACAGGCGTTGCCGGCCCCCATCGCCGCCCAGCTCGCGGCGATCAAGGCGCCGTTCGAGGTCACGAGTTTGACAGGGCCCACGCAGGCGAACGGAATCCTCGGCATCGAGCCCGCGATTCTGGCCGGGGGTAGCGGTGATCCGGCCACGGTCGCCGTGGATTCCGGACCCACCGTCGGGGGTACGACCGTGCCAATCACCATTACGGAAACGGTGGCGCCGCAGGGCTTCGCGCTCGACACGAGCCCGCAGACCCTCCCGGTGGGCTTCGACTCCTGTGCGCCGCTTAGCGCGGCGCCGCCCGCACCGGGCAGTCCCGCGTGGACGGTTACCAAGGCTCATGTCGGCAATGGTTTCGTGGTCACCGCGACGCTCCGAGACGCGGTCGCGGCCGTGGTCGTGCCGCCCGTGGTGACTCCTCCGGTGACCACCCCACCCGTGACTACGCCCCCGGTGATCCCGCCTGTGGTGGTTCCTCCGGTCGTGACGCCACCCGTCACCACTCCTCCGGTGATCCCACCCGTGGTCACGACACCTCCGGTAGTGGTTGTGCCACCCGTGGTCACCACACCGCCGGTAGTGGTCCCGGTGGTCCCGGTGGTTCCGGCACCCGTGGTCACCCCGGCTCCGGTAGTGGTCCCGGTCATCCCGGCGCCTGGTGTAGCCATCGCGGTCCCGGTTGCTCCGGCTCCGGCCTCGGCACCTTCCACCACGAGGGTGGCTCCACCGCGCGGCGTCGATGCGGGCATGGCGCCGGCCGCTGACACGAGCTCGAGCTCCGGGCAGCGTCTCCGCGTTGCCCTTCTGGGTCTGACCGGTCTGGCTGGTGCGGGAGGTCTGTTCGCCCGCCGCCGGTCCTGACCCCCGATCGAGTCCGGCCGCCTGAGCCCTCTCTCAGGCGGCCGGCTCCTGACCCACCCCCAACCGGCCCGGTGCCCGGTCCTCCTTCTTCCTATGCCGCCGGGCCCCGATTCCTGGAGCCCCACATGACCACACCGACCAGCCACCACCCACGTCGCGGACGGATGGCCGTCGCCGCGGCGACCGCCGTGGTGCTGGTCGTTGTCGGCCTGGTGCTGTTCGTGACCGCCGGGCCGAACCGGTCGGGTGATCCTGCGCAGGCCGTCGCCGGGGCGCCGAGCTTGACCAGCACCACCCCCTATGCTCCGAGCCTCCCGCCGCTCGCTGGTGCCGCGGTGGGAGGCTCGGTCTCAACCCCGGGTCATCCGTCTCCTGGTGCGGTGGCGGATGGCCCGGTCTCGCCCCCCGGCAGTGATGCGGGTGGCCCCGGAGCGCCCCCGGCCGCGAGCGGAGTGCCCGCGCCCGGCGCAGCTGTTCCCGGACAGCCCGGCAGCTCGGGTGGCCAGGCTGTTCCCGGCGGCGTGGTTGTTCCCGGTCAGCCGGGTTCCTCGAGCAACGCTGCCCCCGGCGCTGCGGCGGGCAACACGGGCGGGCCTACCCCTGGTGGTCCGGCGGGCGGTTCCGGCAACTCCGGTAACGCCGCACCGGGCGGCACCGGAGGTGGTAGCTCCGGCGTCAGTACTTCAGCACGGGCTGCAGCTCTCGCCGGTGCCCCGGCCACGATGCCTGCGGGCACGATCGCCTTGCCCTCCCTCGGTGTGGGACCAGTGGGGACCGGGCCGAGCTGTGCGGAGCCCAACGGCATTCTCGAGCCGCCATCCTCTCAAGGCCCTATGACCTGCTCCTGGCGCGGATCTGTGCCGCTGGATTCCAGCTCCGGGATGTTCACCGAGGTCTCGCATGTCAATTACAACGGTCGTCAGGGTGCGTTCTCCAGGTTGAGCATGCTGCGTCCTGGCGACCCGGTGTTCACCGCCTCGTCGACCGGACAGGTGCAGGCGTGGGTGGTGACCCGCGAGTACGCCCGGTCGAAGACTTTGCCGCTCGACACATCGGCTTTCCAGGGCCCGGATGGACCACGGGCCCTGGCACTCGTCAGCTGCGGCGGTAAGTTGACCGGCCGCTCGTACGACGACAACATTTTTGCCTTCGCCGTCCCGGTCTAGCCCTCTTCGCGGGGTTTCGGCCCTGACTTGCGCCGTGCTTCCGTTGGTATCAATCGCGGCCCGACCCGCTCCGTGCGCGGCAGGCTGGCGGCGCGGAGTTGTTGAAGATTCACCTGCCGGCCGTGCGCTGCGAGGGCCCGGACCATCGCGGTCCAGCTCACGCCGTGATCGCGGGCTGTGCGCAGGGTGATCGCGCGGTCATCCACAGCATCACCAAGCGCGCGGCGGGCTCCGACCACGCGCATTTCGGCGTCGACCACGCGATGCAGCCAGGTTGCCTCGTCATCCATAGCAGCATCATTCCACTGGTTACATGTAGTTGCAATCAGAGGCATTGTGTGGTTACATGTGACCATACCGATTCACCCACCGCACCAGGAGCCGACCATGAACCACACGCGCACCACCCTCGTAGCCGCCGCCATCACAGCCGGTCTCGCCCTGAGCGGGTGCGGCGCGAACACCCCGACCGCTGCGCCACCGATCGCACCGCTCTCGGCGTCCACCGACACCCCTACCCCGACCGTGGACCCGACCGTCACACCACCGCCGTCCACCCCAGACACCCCGCCGGCGACCACCACCACCACCACAGACACCCCGACCGTGGACCCGACCGTCACACCACCGCCGTCCACCCCAGACACCCCGCCGGCGACCACCACCACCACAGACACCCCGACCGTGGACCCGACCGCCGCACCACCAACGGCCGGCGCTGACACGACCACCCCGGCGCCGGCTACCCCCGCACCACCGTCCACCCACACGCCGGCCGCGCCGACCGTTCCGGTCACCCACGCGCCGCCCGCGGACCCGCCTGCCACGCCACCGCCCGCCGCTCCGCAGCCGGCCCCGAACCCCGCACCCGCCCCGATCGGGACTCCCGCACCTGCACCCTCACCCGTACCAGCGCCTCCCGTCGCCGCGGCACTGCCGCGTCCCGCACCGGTCGTGCAGGCCCCACCACCACCGCCCGCCCCGGTGGTCCAGGTCGATGGCCGCAGCGCCTGTCAGCGAGCCCTCGATGCCCGACCGGGCTGGACGAGTGGCGCGATGGCCTCCGGCTGGGGTTTGAGCTGCGTCGATCGGCTGAGCATCCCGGTCGGGGGTTTCGCGGAGGGAGCGACCAGCTCGGGCCGCCGGATCATAGAAGTGCGACAAGGCATTAGCTACCAGGATGCGGCCTACACCTGGGCCCACGAATCTGGACACGCCTACGACATGTCTGTGCTGACCCAAGCCGCCCGCGCTTATGTGGTCTCTCAGGTCGGCGGCGACTGGCCGCGGGGCATGACCTCGAGCGGTCCTTACCTCCTGCAGGTGCAGGAACCGTGGGGGGATGCGTTTGCGGCGTGTGGCGGTTGGGGCCGTTCAACGCTCGGCTACCGGCAGATCCCGTGCGGCGTCGTTGCTCATGCCGAGGCGATCGCGCAGGGCCGCTGACCCCGCGGTGGTATCCCAACTGTGACGTAGGTCTCACTTTATATCCCGGCCTTTCGCGGTGGACACCAGGGGTCGCCGCACACATCACACCTAACCGGGGATCATCCCGGCGACCAGCACCACCCCCACAGGGAGCGCACCATGGAAAACACTGACACCCTCACCGACGCTTTCGCCCGGAGCGCCGCCGCCCTCAAGAGAGACGGGGCCGACGAGTTCGATAGGCAGCGGGCCGTGGAGCTCCTGAGCCTCGACCCTCGCACCTCCGCCGAAAAGGTTGCGGTGATGCAGGAGGTTTCCATCTCATTAGGGATGCCCGCGCCCGCCGGAATGATCGCCACTCGGGCCCACGAGCTGGTGCTGGAGCACGGCCTCTTCGTGCTCATGGCCACTGCCTCCGGGGTATCTCCCGACGAGGTCGCGATGGATCTGGCGGCTTGGTATTTCGTGGCCCAGCTCTCCTCCCCGGAAATGCAATGACCACGAACACCCCGGCGTGTGTTACCCACCTGCCGGAGTGGCTCGACGCCGCAGAGGCGGATGATCTCTTCGCGGCGCTGACCACCCGCATCCCCTGGAGCAGCAGAGTGCCCGGATGTACGGCCGGGAAGTCGCAACGCCCCGCTTGACCTGCTGGTTCGGCGGTTCGGCGTACCACTACTCGGGCACTGAGAATCTGGCGCACACGTGGCTTCCGGAGCTCGATGCGCTGCGGGCACGCTTGGAGACCGCCACCACCGCAAAATTCAACAGCTGTCTGGCGAACTTGTACCGGGACGGTGCGGACTCCGTGTCTTGGCACAGCGATGACGAGCCGGAGCTCGGGTTCCAGCCGACCATCGCCAGTCTGAGCCTCGGCTCCACACGGGACTTCAAGCTCCGCCACCAGACCAGCCGCGCGGTGAGCACCGTCTCGCTCGCTCACGGTGACCTCCTCGTCATGCGCGGCAATTCACAGGAGGCTTGGCGCCATTCGATTCCGAAGCGGGCCCACGCCGGTCCGAGGATCAATCTGACATTCCGGTGGTACGAGATCGGATCATGATGCCGTGGGTCTCCCCTACCACCGCCCGCCGGCTGGGGCTTGTGCACCTCACCGATCTCACCGCCGCCAAGCCGCTGGTGCGCACCAGATATGGGCACCCGGCCGCGGTTGTCTGCTCCGCGGCGTGGGCGGACGGTGATCTGCGCACTCTGCCCGAGGTAGCCCTGACCGTGCTCGACGCGTCTGCCTTCCTGGTGGCGCAGTGCAGCCCTCGGCACACGCTTGGTACGGCTCGTGAGCGGCTGGGGGTTGATGCCGCCGTGGTCCGCCGTCGCGCAACGCAGCTCGCCGAAGACTGAGCCGGTCTACTTGTGTACGTGTGGACATGCGCGCATGCATACATGCAGGTCACGTACGTGAAGAGGCACAATGGCTGGCATGGGCGGACGGGTGGTGCACCAGGCGTAACCGCTTCGCGCTGGATCCGACGCCGCGCCAGGAGCGGGCAATGCTGCGGCACGCCGGCGCCCGCCGCTGGGCTTTCAACCACGCGGTGGCCGTGTACCGCCATCAGCGAGTGGAGTACCTCAGCGAACAGGCCGCGGCCGCTGAAGCCTGCCGGCCCGCAGTCGCAGTGCGTCAGCCAGGGTTTCAAGATGTCAACAGCGCCTACAACCAGTGGAAGGCGGGCCGGGTCGCCGAGCTACCAAGATGGTGGATTGCAACTCACTCCGACCCGGCTCCCGCCTGGGTTTACGAGATCTCGTCGATGGTCAGTTTGTGGGCGTTTCGCGAGGCCAACGAGGCCCTGAACAGGTATTTCGACTCAGCTACCGGGAGACAAGGCGGCCCGGCGACCGGATTCCCGCAGCTCGCTACGCGGAAGAGCTCGCCGACCCGGTTCAAGGTCTCTGGTGGCCGGAGCGGCGCCCGTCCCTCCGGCTCACGGCATATTGCGCTCCCGATCATCGGCCGGGTCCGGACCCACGAGTCAACCCGAAAACTGCTGCGACGCATCGCGAACGGCACAGTGGTCGTCAAGAACGCCACCATCTCCCAGCGCGCCGGCCGGTGGTACGTCGCGTTCAACTGTGAGGTGCTCGCCACCGCGAAGGTACGGCCAGGACCAAGCCGGCGTCAGCGCGCGGGCGGCATTATTGGTGTCGACGTCGGCGTGAAGGTGCTGGCGGCGCTATCGACGGGAGAGCTGGTCCCCAACCCACGCGCCGCTAACAGGTACCGGGCACGGCTGACGCGGGCGCAGCGAGCGGCCGCCCGCTGCGAGCGAGGCTCCCGGCGGCAGCAAGACCTGTACCGCCGGCTGGCCCGGCTCAAGCACGACGAGGCGAACCTCCGCCGGGCACGGCTGCACGAGCTCACCACCCGCCTAGTGCAGTCCCACGACCATGTCGTCCTCGAGGACCTGGCCATCAAGACCATGACCGTCACCGGGCGGGGCGGTGTGGCGCACCCAGGGTTACGAGTGCAGCAGAAAGCCGGCGATTCTGGACGCGGCGTTCGGGGAGCTGCGCCGCCAATTCACATACAAAACCGCGTGGTATGGGGCTCGGCTCTCGATAGCGAACCGCTGGTATCCCTCCAGCAAGACCTGCTCGGCGTGCGGGTGGCGACATCCAAACCTCACGCTCGCCGATCGGCTTTTTCTCTGCCGGGGGTGCGGTCTCGAGATCAATCGGGACCTCAACGCCGCGATCAACCTGCGTCAGCTCGCCGGGGGTGGCGCACTCCCCATTGGGAGCCCACTCTGGCCGTCGCCTCCACTGCGGGGGAGACGAAAAGCGCTCGTTTCGGCGAGAAGCCCGCACCCGGCCAGACGGCTGGGGTGAGACGGGCAGCCCATGACCGTAAGGTCACGGCGTCCATATGCTGATGTGTGGACGAGGGGTGGTTGTAGCGGCCCCGCGCCGCCCGCGATCAGGTCTTCGCGAAACCCCTAGTCCGCAATTTGACCGCGCCATAATGCCCGGGAATGTCGCTTCTAGGTCGCAGCGGTCAGAGCAACGCCCGGCCGCGCAGGTAGGTGGCGGTAAAGGCTGGTGCGGGGAATACCGGTCTTCGAGACGATCTCCGCAACGGTGGCCCCGGTGTCACGCAGGTGTGCGGCGTATTCGAGCTTTGCCGCGTCGGCCATGACGGGGCGCCCAACGCGCCGGCCTTTGGCAGTGGCCACGGCGCGGGCGTGGGCAGCTCGCTCCATCATGTAGGTGCGCTCCATCTGCCCGAAAAGGGCGAGCAGGACCACGGCGAGCTGGGCCATCGGGTCGTCGGGGTTGGTGGAGTCGACCCGGATCGGGTCGGCCAGGTTGCGGACCCCGACGCCGCGCTCGGCCAGGTCGTGGATCAGGTTCAGGGTGTCCCGCACGGTTCGTCCGAGCCGGTCCAGGGTGTGCACCACGATCGCGTCACCGTTGCGGGCGTATTCCAGCGCCGCGCGCAGCCCGGGGCGGTCAGTGGTGGCCCCGGATTTCTTGTCGAGGTAGATCCGCTCGGTGGGGATGCCCACCGCAGTGAGGGCGTCGATCTGCCGGTCGAGGTCTTGCTTCGCCGTCGAGACCCGCGCATATCCGATGTCCATACCCTCATCGTACCGTAATTTGCAATCGTACGGGAGATATGGGACGTACATGTGGAGATGACCTCTGGGACGCTCTCGCCAGGGCCGGAGCTCGCTGGTGCCCCTGTGACGGGGCATGTACCACTAGCTTGGAAGTGGTACGGCCCGATTTCCGCACCACTCCGTGGTCTGGCGTTCGGGGCGGGCTTTGCGGTGCTTCACCAGTGATGCTCGCCCGCGGAGTTACTGGTGTGCTGCGCTGTACGCGATTCCCCAAGTGGCTGCGGGCCGGTCGGCGAGGACGCCGGAGAGTTGGTCCAAGCCAGCAGGGTGCAGTGGGTTCGTAGTTGCGGACCGCGGGATTATGGCAGCGGTACCGAAGGCGATGGGCCGGACCATGGCCACGCTGACGTGAACGAGTCCGGCGACGTCTCTTTCAATCGCGAGCCGAACGACGGGTCCTGACACTCGGGTGCTCTGCTACTCACGGGTTGGTGAGCATGACGGCGCTGCATGACCCCAGCATGACCGTCACCATCGCTCAGAGGCGGTGGGGCACCGCGGACTCAGGCGGCGGGCTCTTGGCAGGTATTGCAGCCAGCTTGGGTCGAGCTTCTTGGCGAGCAGCCGCCAGTGCTTGCCTTTGGAGGGGCGCGTGCGGCGTGTAGCTGCCAGCCGAGTTCGACGATCAGTCGGTCGGCTTTGCGGTGGTTGCAGTCGGCCGCCATCGTGAGTACAGCCGCGCTGGTGGCCGCACGCCGAGTGATGACCGCTAGGGCGAACCGAAGCGAAGGGCGCGCAGGAGTAGATGGTCAAGGGTGCATTGCAAGAAGCAGGTTACACCGAGGTCGCTACTCGTGAAATCGCCACGCTCCACAGCGCTCCCGCCGTCGGCGAATTTTGCGGCGAAAGCCTCTTCGGTACGCGTATAGCTGACATCGTTATTCGCCTTTGTGATCATCGGGTAATGGCCCTGGAATGCAAGGTCAAGGACTCAAGTACCAACTCAGAGAAACGCCTCAACAACGACGCGGCCGTCAAGGCTCGGGTGTGGATCGACGAGTTCGGGACGGCGCCGACCGTGCCGGCGCTGCTCGCCGGCGTCTTCAAGCGACACAACCTCGAGCAGGCTCAGGATCACGGGTTTACCCTCTAAGGGTCTCATGACCTTGGGAAGATGTTGAACTGGATCAAACACACAAGACCTTAAGCACTGTGCGGGACAAACAGCGGCAGAAGCCGACTTCGCCCCGACATTTGGGAGGCCTGGCGAACCAACCACAAGGGGCAGCCACCCTTCCTCGCTGATGTTGCATCACACGCTGAGCCTGGATCCACGGTCTGAGTTCGTCGGACATTCTCTCCGCGATTTTTGATGCTTGCGCTTATGGTGTGGTTTCGGAGGTAGCCGGGGCCTGCCGGTCTGCCCGGCTTTTCCACATCAACCCAGACGAGGAGGCTACGAGGTGGGCACTCGGCAGAAGTCCGACGCGGCACAGGGGTCGGCCGAGCAGCTGCTTGAAGAAGCGACCATCCGTCTGTTGCGTCGCGATGGCGTCCTCGCCGGCCTCAACCTTCGGCAGGTGGCTGAGGAGGCCGGTGTCACCCGCGGACTCGTCTACCACCATTTCGGCTCTCGGCGTGCACTGCTGCGGTCGGCACTACGTAACTCGGCTCGGCCGAAACGTGCCGGCATCCTCGCGCGTGGCCGGCTCGGCCCGCGTGCCCGCCTGGCCGACTTCCTCCGTCGCACCATCCTCGACTCCACCACTGTCCAACTCCTGACGTTACTGATCCTGGACGGTGATGCGGGCGTAAGCGGACTGCCGTACCCGGAAGAGAGTCGTCTGGTATACGAACGCGATATCGCCGAGGGCAGGCTCAGCGACGACATCTCCGTTGAGGGTCTGCAGGCCGGCTTCGCAGCCGCCGTCTATGGCTGGGCGATCTACCGGCGCTCCTTCGCCAACTCACTCGGGGTTGAGGTCGAGACCCTCGACGCCGAGGTCGAACGACTGTTCCATCGGATGCACGGCGCTCCGTAAAGCCCCGACCGGTCGCGCCTCGGCGCAGCGACTGCATTGACAGAACGTCTACTTGGTGGCTGGCTCGGTCGGGTAGAAACGGCCGTCGCCTTCTCGCGTGCTTCGTGATCCCGGCGTGCTTGACAGTCCTTTCGTCTGGTGAGACAGTCGTCACGTTGACAAAACGTCAGCCGATGCGGGTGTCGCGGTGCGGAAGTGGGTGGTGAGTTGCGCTCGACAACGCAGGCGGAACGGCCTTCCTTCGCGGGCGCCGGCACTGTGCTTACGTTGCGGGACGTCACCGTCGATTTCGGTGGAGTACGCGCCTTGGACAGGGTGTCGATGTCGGTGCGCGAAGGCGAGATCGTCTCGCTCATCGGCCCGAACGGCGCCGGCAAGTCGACCGTCTTCAACGTCGTGAGCCGCTTCGTGCCCCTGACGCAGGGCAGTGTCAGCACCGCCGAGCGCGACATCACCCGTACTCCTCCGTATCGCGTCGTCGGAGACGGCATCGCGCGCACTTACCAAGGTCTGCAGCTGTTCGGGTCGATGACGGTTGCCGAGACCCTGCTGGCGGGCCAGCACAGCCGCGCCCGCGGCGGAGCCATCAGCAACGCGTTCCGGCTGCCCTTTGTCCGCCAAGACGAAAACCTGTGTCAGGACAGGGCGCACGAGGTCGCCGCGGCACTAGACTTGGAGCCGCACTGGCGGCGGGAGGTCGCCACGCTGCCCTACGGTGTCCAGAAACGGGTGGACATCGGCCGGGCACTGGTGGCCCAGCCGCGGGTGTTGCTGCTCGACGAGCCGGCCGCCGGACTGAACGCGGACGCGCTCGACGAGCTTTCCACGCTCATCCGAACGCTACGGGACGACTTCGCCACCGCGGTACTGGTCGTCGAACACCACATGGCTGTGGTCATGGGCATCAGCGACCGGGTGTATGTGCTCAATTTCGGGCAGCTCATCGCCGAAGGGCGGCCCAGCGAGATTCGGAACGACCCAGCCGTCATCGAGGCGTATCTGGGCACGACGGCACGGGCGGCCGATCATGCTTGAACTCGACGGCGTCACCGTGCGATACGGGGCCATTCTTGGCGCCGAGAATGTATCGCTGACTGCCGAGTCCGGTGTCGTTGCACTGCTCGGCGCGAACGGCGCGGGCAAGACCAGCACATTGAAGGCCATCTCTGGGTTGGTTCGTCCGGCCGGGGGCCGCATCCGGTATCAGGGCGTCGACATCACTGGGCTGGCACCGCACGCCATTGTTGCGCGCGGCATCTGCCATGTGCCCGAAGGCCGGGAAATCTTCGCCGGACTCAGCGTGCTGGACAACCTCCGGTTGGGTGGTTACCGCCGCCGCGACCGCAAGGGCATCGCCGAAGACCTGGACCGCTTTTACGACTACTTTCCAGTGCTCCGCCAGCGCCACCGCCAAGATGCGGCCACGCTCTCCGGTGGCGAGCAACAAATGTTGGTCTTGGCTCGGGCGCTGATGGGCCGCCCATCGCTCCTCCTCCTCGACGAGCCATCGCTGGGGCTCGCACCGATGGTCGTCCAGCAGGTCTTCGACATCCTCGCCCAGATCTGCGCAGACCTGAGCCTGCAGACCCTCATCGTCGAGCAGGATGTGCAGTTTGCACTGTCGCTCGCCGCGTCCGGCTACGTGATGGCCGCCGGGCACGTCGTGGCGTCAGGGACCAGTGCCGAGCTCCTTGCCGATGCCACGCTGCGCGATTCCTACCTTGGTCGGGCACCGGAGAGCACACCATGATCGACGCCCAACAAATCGCCGGTGGTCTCGCGATCGGCAGCGTCTACGGTGCGGTGGCGCTGGCCCTGGTGTTGATCTACCGAGCGACCGGCGTGCTCAACTTCGCCCAGGGTGAGATGGCCACCTTCACCACGTTCATCGCGTGGTCGCTCATCGTGCAGGTCGGCATGACCTATTGGTTGGGCTTTGCCATCACCCTCGTGATCGCCATTTCCCTGGGTGCCGGCATCGAGCGGGTGGTCATCCGGCCGGCCCATAAGGCCCCGCACTTTGCCCTCCTGGTTGTCACCATCGGCCTGTTCTTCCTGTTCAACAGCATCACGCTGAGGTTCTGGCACTCCGACGCGCGGACGTTTCCCACGCCATTCCCGGCGGGGTCGGTCCGGCTGTTCGGTGCGGACATCGCCTGGGTCGACATCGGCATCCTGGCGACATCCTTTGCCGCCATGCTCGTCCTGGCGGTCGTCTTCCGCTTCTCCCGCATTGGGCTGGCAATGCGGGGTGTCACCGCCAACAAGACGGCAGCGGCCCTGATGGGCATCAACACCGGTCGGGTGTTGGGCCTCGGATGGGGCCTGGCGACGGGGGTTGGCGCGGTCGCGGGGATGTTGGCCGCCAACCGGTTGCTCCTGGATCCGAACATGATGCAGGGCGTCTTGCTGTTCGCCTTCGCCGCCGCGGTGGTGGGCGGGATGACCAGCCCGGTCGGCGCGGTGCTCGGCGGTCTGTTCATGGGAGTGGTCAACGCGGTAGCCAGCTCGGTGTCCTTCATCGGCTCGGACCTGAGCACTGGAGTCACCTTCGTGGCGATCGTGTTGATCCTCGTCATCCGTCCCGCGGGTCTGCTCGGCCGCGCCGCGGCGGTGAAGGTATGACAGCAGGGCTGCGCTCGCTCATTCTCTCCGCCTTGGTCGCACTCGCGGCCTACGAACTTTTCGCCGTGACCGGGGCCCTCAGTGGGTTGCTGTTGCTGGTGTTGCCCTACGCCCTCGGTGTGCGGCTGGCAACGCTGGTCACCCATAATCGGCGCCACGCGGCCATCGGCGCCCTGGTGCCGCTGGCAGTACTCGGCCCACAGGCGGTACCGGCATCAGAGCTAACCCAGATCCTGATCCTTGGGGTCGTTGCGCTGGGGCTCAATGTTGTCACCGGGTGGGCCGGGCAGATTCACTTGGCGCAGGGAGTGTTTGTCGGTTTCGGCGCGTACACGACGGCGCTGTTGACCACCCGCCTCGGTTGGCCCTTGTTGGCGACGATCCCGGTGGCCGGAGCTGTCGCCGGAGTGTTTGGGCTGCTGCTCGGACTGGTGGCGCTGCGTTTCACCGGGGTGTTTCTGGCCGTCCTGACCACGTCTCTTGCGCTGGTCACACCCATCGTTCTCAAACACTACGGTTCGGTGACGGGTGGGGCAGGCGGCATCCTCGTGGAGCCGCTCACCCCGGGCGGTGCGTTCGACGCGCTCGGAGTGGACCAGCTCACCTACATCGTGACCGTCGTGGTCGCCACCCTGGCAGCAGTACTCACCTGGAACATGCTGGCCGGGCGAGTCGGACGCGCGCTGCGGGCAGTGCGCGACAGCCCGGTCGCGGCGATGGGCATCGGGGTACAGCCGACGCGGTACAAGGCACTGGCCTTCACCGTCAGCTCGTTCTGGGCGGGCATTGCCGGCGCGCTCTACGCCATCACCATCGGTTTTATCAACCCCGACAGCTTCGGATTGTTCTACGGGGTGCAATTCCTGACGATGATTGTCGTCGGCGGCCTATCGACCATCGGGGGCAGTTTCATCGGCGCCGCCATTGTCTATGAGCTCACCACACATGTGCAGGACGTCGGGCTGCCGGGATCGATCGCCGGGCAGTCGCTGTCGCTGCCTCAACAGGCGATCTTCGGCATCATCCTCATCGTTGTCATTCTCCTGGTGCCTCGGGGAATTACGGGCGTTCTTTACGCCTCACCGGCGGCCGTTCTCCACCGGCTCCGGGGTGCATTTCGCACTGTCAGCGGCAACAGAAACCGTCCCGCACGTTCGGAAAAGATGCTTCTAACGGAGGAGACACGATAATGCAGAAAAGGGCACTGGTAATATTCGCGCTGGCCGCACTCATCGTTACCGGCTGCAGTGGTGGCGCTACGAGCGGCGGGTCCGGTTCCAAGTCCGGTGGCGGCGAAACCGGATTAACCGATACAGAAATCCACCTCGGTGCCACCACGCCGCTGACGGGACCCGCCGCCAGCTACAGCGCGTCGACGCGTGCCTCGGAGGCGTACTTCGACTCCGTCAACGCACAAGGCGGGGTCAACGGGCGCAAGATCGTCTACACATACCTGGACGACCAATACGACCCAAGCAAGACCGTGCCACTGACGAAGCAACTGGTGGACCAGGAGAAAATATTCGCGCTGTTCAGCTCGGTCGGCTCGGTCACGCAGCAAGCGGTATACCAACGGTTGAACAGCCAAAAGATCCCAGACGTGCTGATCGGTTCCGGTGCCAACTCCTTTGTCGACCCGGTCCTGCCCTATGTCAGCATGCTGCTGCCCTCCTTCAATAGTGAATCCACCTCGCTCGCCGGGGTGATCAAAGACAAGTTCGCCGGGAAGAAGGTCGGTCTGCTGCATCAGAACGACGATGCGGGTGCCGCTGCGGTGACGATCTACAAAAAAGCGTTGGGTGACACGATCGTTTCCGACCAGAGCTACGAGGTGACCGACCCCAGTGTCGCCGCGCAGATCACGAACCTGCGCAATGCCGGCGCCGAGGTGGTGCTGTGCAGCATTTCCCCGAAGTTCCTGGCGTTGGCACTGCGGGAAGCCGCCGCCCAGGGCTGGCACCCGCAGTTCTTGAGCAACGGGACCGGTTTGGATGGCACCGTGCTCGCAACGGCGGGAGCGGCGGCGGACGGACTCCTCACCGCGCGGCAATTCAAGGACGCCACCGACGAGGCGGACCCGGCAGTGAAGAATGCCAACGACATTGTGCGGCAGTACGGCAAGAACATCAAGCCCGACGCTGCCAGCATTCGGGGTATCGCCGCCGCACAGATCATGGTGGCCGCATTGCAGGGTGCCGGCAAGGACCTCACACGGGATTCCCTGTTGAAGTCGATCGACAAGCTGAGGCTCGACAACGGACCCTGGTACGGCACGGTCGCCATGTCACCGACCGACCACGACGCAGTGGAATGCGAACAGTTGGTGCAGGTCTCCGGCGGCAAGCTCAATTCGGTTGGAGGCGTCCTCTGTCCGAGCGGGAAGTAACCCCGAAACACGGCGATCATCAAGGAGTGGTAATGGACGACAGCCAGAACATGGTGGACAGCAAAGCGGGTGATGCCGCGGCGTTCGGTGGCCGGGTCGTCGTGGTTACCGGAGCCGGGTCCCGAGCGCCCGGCGTGGGAAACGGGCGCGCGACTGCGGTCTTGGTCGCCCGGGCGGGGGCCCGGGTTGCCCTGCTCGACGAGCGAGCCGAGTGGGCCGAGGACACCCGGCAGATGATCGACGCCGAGGGCGGTGATGCCTGCGTCATCCCTACGGACGTTTCCAACGCCGACTCCTGTGCGGCGAGCGTCCAGACGGTGCTCGACCGCTTCGGCAGCATTTACGGGTTGGTGAACAACGTAGGTATCGGCGGCCCACCCGGCACTGCGGTCGAGGTGGACCCCGACGCGTGGGACCTGGGGATGCAGGTCAACGTCAAGTCGATGATGCTGATGGCCAAGTACTGCATCCCGCACATGGCGTCCGCGGGCGCCGGCGCCATCGTCAACGTCTCCTCGGTCGCGGGCCTGCGGGGCGGCATACCGAGCTTGCTGTATCCGACATCCAAGGCGGCGGTGATCGGACTGTCCCGGGCCATGGCCGCCCACCACGGCCGCGAGGGAATAAGAGTCAACTGTGTTGCGCCGGGCATGGTCTACACGCCAATGGTGTCCAGCCGGGGAATGCCGGAGGAAACCAGGGTGGCCCGGCAGGGCCGTTCGATGCTGGGCACCGAAGGCACCGGCTGGGACGTCGGGCACGCGGTGCGCTACCTGCTCAGCGACGAGGCACGCTGGCTGTCCGGTGTTGTGTTGCCGATCGATGCCGGCGCGTCGGCAGGCACGGCCACGGCCTATCCCGCACTGCCCGGTCAACTGGCCACGGACGGCGCACCACGAATGGGCGTGCGACCGTGACCCGGGTTCCGCTGGTGTCCGCCGAGTCATCGGATGCCGTGGCGGCCGTGTACCGGGTGGTGACCGAACAGGGCGGCACGGTGCCCAACCTGTACCGCGTTCTCGCCAACGCACCGACGATGTTGACGGCGTGGACGGCGATGGCATGGCCGCTGCGGGCCGACTGCAACACCCCACGGAGCCTGCGTGAGCTCACCATCCTGCGGGTGGCGCAATTGAACGGCTCCGACTACGAGTGGACCCATCACAAACCGATGGCCTTGGCCAGTGGTATGACGGCGGCGCAGATTGAGGCACTCACGGAATACACCACCAGCGACGTCTTCGACCAGACCCAACGAGCCGTACTCACTGCGGTGGACGAACTGACGACGACAGGACGACTGAACGCAGGAAACTTTACTGCGTTAGAGCAGGAGTTCGACCCAGGCTGTTTGGTGGAGATCATCCTGACCATCTCGTTCTACTCGTGCGTATCCCGGTTTCTGGCGGCGTTCGAGATCGATATCGAGCCAGCCACAGGAAGGACTGAATGATGAACAACGAAGACCAACCCCGCATCGCACCGCTGAGCAAACAGGAACGCAGCCCGGAACAGCAAACCCTGATCGACGACGTCGGCAGCGAGCTAAACATCTTCACGACCTTAATTCGGCACCCGGACCTCTTTGCCGACTTTCACACCTTCGCGGGGGGGCTACTGCGTCGATCAGGGCTGCCCGAACGGGACCGCGAGACGCTCATCTTGCGCACCGCGTTTCGCTGCCGGTCCGACTACGAGTGGGTTCAGCACAACCGCATCGCCGCCGACGTAGGACTCACGCCGGCCCTGATCGCGGCGCTGGCCGAAGACAACCCGCTCGCCACCCTGTCGCCGGAGCACGCACTGCTCGCTCGTGCCGCCGATCAGCTCACCAGCGACCGTGACCTCGACGCCGCGACATGGCACGAGATGCGGGAGCGGTACACCGAGGAGCAAATGATCGAAATCTGCATGCTCGTCGGCAACTACGCCATGATCGCCGGTGTCCTCAAGTCGCTGCAAGTCGCTCTCGAGGACGGACAAACTCACGCTCCCTGGCGCTGAACTCGGGTTTAGTTGCTGACGGTGCGGACGGCGACTTCGAGGAGCGACGTGGATCAGCAACTCAACGACGCCACACCCAGCTGAGCCCACCGCAGTGGGATCCCCGCAGGGGTTCTCACGATGAGACCAGGCCTGCAGCCTCGTGTTCGTATCGTCTCAGGATGACTTCAGATGCTCCCAGCAACGTCGACGAGGCACCGGACCCCGACAGCACCGAGTTCCTCACAGAGCGCAACGCTGTGGAGAAGCTGAGCCTGGACACGACCGCAGACGCCCCCGCCACCCACGCCGGACTAATTCCGACGGATCCCACACCGAGCGACGAGGCACCATCCAAGTAACTGACCCTGCACTGGTCTACCCGTCGCACAATCGTCGCATCTCCGTACTGAACCGGGGCCGTTGCGTTCGCTGCTGCCCGCCCAGCCCCGACGGCGGAGCGCCGCAGCAGGTACGCATTTGCAGCCCTCACGCCTACACCGCCCGCGCCAGTGCATGCAGGACGTGCTCTGAAAAATGTTGAAGGATTGGTGGCGCAGCCACGGTATCTCAGGGTGGTCTCAGGTATGCCCGGCACGGTGGTTTCCGGACGAAGCCACGATGAGCTGTCGATTTGCAGCCAAAATGAAACAAGGGCTCCCTGTATTTATTGTAGGTACCGTGTGAAGTCTGGGCAGCGCGCCGATCGCTGGTATGAGGGTTTCTGCTGCACCTGGCAGGGCAGGCGCGAG
>JAABVA010000665.1_pt1 | contig 41626 bp, 41 predicted proteins | sample 5560331 | NCBI WGS metagenome assembly JAABVA01 (sample SAMN12812661, study PRJNA571458) | rock metagenome | isolation source: Antarctica rocks | place: Antarctica: Victoria Land, Mt New Zealand sud | collected 2016-01-07 | reverse complement strand
CTTCTACTCTGTCGAGCTTCGGGACGTCTGGCGGGTCGGGGGGCTCGGTCTCTTCGTCGAGGATGTTGTAGATGCGTTCGCCGCCCGCGAAGGCGGACTGGGCCTGGGTATAGACCTGGGAGGCGAGATGTATCGGGCGGAAGAACTGTTGCACGTAGATCAGGAACGCCGTCAACAGGCCGACGGTCAGGGAGCCGGTGACGACGAGGTAGCCGCCGTAGCCGATCACGAGCGCCGTGGCGAGCGTGCCGAGCACGTCTATCGCGGGGGCGAAGGCGGAGGTGATCGCCACGGCCTGCACGTTCGCCGTCCGGTTCGCGGCGTTGCGTTCCCGGAAGCGTTCTATGTTCGTCTCGGTCCGGTTGAAGGCCTGCGCCTCGCGGACGCCTACGATCTCCTCCTGCAAGCCCGCCGTGACGTCGCCGACTGTCTCGCGCGTCGTCCGGAAGGCGCGGCGGGCGCGGCGGGCGAAGTAGACATTCGTGAGGAGCATCGCCGGGATGACCGCGAAACACGCTAGAGCCAGACGCCAGTCGAGGACGAGCATCGCGATGATTATACCGATGAGACTGAAGAGCGAGCCCAGGAGCTGCGTTATACCCTGCGAGAGGAGCTGGTTGAGAGTGTCCACGTCGTTGGTTACGCGGCTCATCAGGTCGCCGGCGGGTCGTCTGTCGAAGTAGCGTAGAGGGAGGCGAAGGAGACGTCCGAAGATGCGTTTGCGTAGTGAGGCGAGGATGCTCTGGCCGACCGAGCCGACCTGCTGGATCTGGCCGCGCGTTGCGAACGTCCCCACGAGGTAGACGCCTAACAGTAGCAGCATCGTCCACACGAGCCCGGTGACGTCACCCCGCAGGATGTAGAGGTCTATGGCCCGGCCGATGAGCCACGGCCCTCCTGCCTGCGCCGCCGCCCCAACCACGACGAGTACGAGGATGAGGACTAGCCGCTGCCCGCAGGGGCGAAGCTCCGAGAGCAGGCGCCGCGCAGTCGTACCTTTTTCCTCGGCCCGCTCCTGGGAAGCTTTGGCTATGGACTCTATGCTCCTCAAGCCCGCTTCTCCATTCGGAACATCCGCGAGCGCACCGGACCTGCGCGGTCGAGCCGGGAGCGGGTCACGCTCGTGTCCGCCGGTATCGTTCTGTTTATGTGCGAAGAGCTAGCCGTATCGCTCCTCGTAGACTATCTCAGAGAGGGGTTTGCGGGCTTGGCCTGCGTTCGTGCGTGGGCGTTGGGCCGTCTCGTCCGGGTAGCCTAGAGAGATCGCGGTCCGCACGATGCGCTCTGATGGTATGTCGAGGAGGTCCTTCGCGGCGTCCCTGCCGGAGCCGACGATCCAGCCGATAGAGGAGCTGACGCCGTGCGCGTGGGCGGCGAGCATGATCCGCTCGGCAAGGCGCCCTTCGTCGTAGGTCTCCTGCTCGGGCCGCTCGCCCGCCATCACGAGGACGATGCCCAGAGGTGCGCCCGCCAGGTGATTCGCGTAGCCCTCGACGGCGGCGAGAGCGTCGAGCGTCTCTCGTTCGCGGACCACCACGATCTCCCACGGCTGGCGGTTGGAGGCGCTGCCCGACCAGCGGGCGACCTCCAGGATGTCGTCCACGACCTCGCCGGGCACCGGGTCGGGGCGGAAGCCGCGGACGGCGTGGAGCGAGCGGAGGAAGGAGATTCTGTCCTCCGCGTTGCGGGTCTGCGTCATGGGGTCTCTCCTCTCGTAGGATCTGTAGTCTCGCCCGCTGCGACGGGCTCTGCGACGAGCTGCGAGCCCAGGATCTCGTTGTACAGCTCGCTCTCGCGCAGGAGCTCCTCGTGCGTGCCCTGCGCGGCGATAGTGCCCCCGTCGAGGACTAGTATGAGGTCGGCGTCGCGCACGGTCGAGGCTCTTTGCGCTATGACGAAGACGGTCCGGTGGCTCTCGCGCATGAGCTGGTCGAGCGACTCCTGGATGGCTGCTTCGGTCTCGGCGTCCACTGCCGAGGTGCTGTCGTCGAGGATGAGCAGGCGCGGGTCCACGAGCAGCGCGCGTGCTATGGCTATCCTCTGGCGCTGGCCGCCAGAGAGACCGACGCCTCTCTCGCCGACGACTGTATCGTAGTCCTGTGGGAGCGCCTTTATGAACTCGTCCGCACGGGCGGCGGTTGCGGCGGCTTCTATCTCTTCTTGCGTGGCGTCTGGCCTACCGTAGGCGATGTTGTCGCGCACTGGGCCGGAGAAGAGCAGGGAGGTCTGTAGGACTATACCGATCTGGCCTCGCAGGCTGGAGAGCGTCACGCCGCGCACGTCTTGGCCGTCGAGCCTCACGCCGCCCTCCGTCACGTCGTAGAAGCGTGGGATGAGGTTGACCAGCGTGGACTTGCCGGAGCCGGTCGTGCCAAGGATCGCTACGGTCTGGCCCGGCTCGGCGGTGAAGCTGACGTCATGCAGGACCTCGCGCTGGTCCCCCGGGTAGCGGAAGCCGACGTCGTCGAACTCGACCCGGCACGAGACGGGGGGGAGGGGCACGGCATCCGGGGCGTCCTCCACCTCGAGCGGTGCGTCTAGGACCTCGAAGACGCGCCCGGCTGAGGCGCTGGCGCGAGAGATGCCCGAGGCAAGTAAACCTATCGTGAGGATCGGAAAGAGCAGGAAGCCGAGGTAGGTGTTGAAGGCGACCAGCTCGCCCACCGTCAGGCCGCCTCCGATGACCTGCAGCCCGCCGAAGAGGATTATCGCGAGCGTGCCGAGGTTGGCGAGCAGAAAGATGAACGGGAAGTTGTTAGAGAAGGTGCGAACCGTCTCCAGATTCCGGGCCAGAAGCTCGTCGTTGACCGAGCGGTAGCGGTCCGTCTCGTAGTCCTCGCGGGTGAACGTACGGATCACGCGTATCCCCGCCAGGTCCTCCTGTAAGACGGAGTTAAGCCGTCCCAGAGTCTGTTGCACGCCGCGAAAAAGCGGCCCGATCCTTCGGACGAAGCGTAAGAGCAACACGAAGATGACCGGCACTACCGACAGCGCTATCAGCGTGAGACGCCAGTCCAGGGAGAAGAGGAGCACCGTGGTGCCGACGAGCATGATCGCCGCAGCCGCCAACTGTACGACGCCGGAGCCGGCGAAGGTCCGGATCTGCTCGACGTCGCTGGTCAGGCGCGTGACGAGCTGGCCCGTCTCGACCTTGTCGTAGTAGCCGAACCCGAGACGCTCTATCTTCGCGAACAGGTCGTTGCGCAGGTCGTACGCCACGCCCTGCGACGCCCGCTCCGCCAGATACCCCTGCAAGAACTGGAACAGCCCGCGCACCAGCGCCGCTCCAACGAGTCCCCCGACCGTGAGCAGGATGACGTTTAGGCTGCGCGGGACGATTCCCTCGTCGATGGCTACCCGGATCAACTGCGGCGTCGCTAGAGACGCCGCCGACGAGAGGATCAGCGCCACGGAGGCCCCGGCCGCCTCGCGCTTGTATGAGCGCAGGTAAGCAAGCGCGCGTCGTACGTCTCGCAGGCCGCCCACGGGGACCTGTCCGCCGGCAGGCTCTCCTTCTCGCCGTCGGCCCAACCCCGCTACCCGCCCATCTGGGTCGTGTGCTCGGGCCGAACGAAGATCACGACGCGCTCGTCGCCGGGTTGGTGGTACGGGTACTCATCCAGGCCGAGGTACTTCTTCGCCATCGAGCCGATGAACTCGAGGTCCGGGTACTCGTCCGCCCGTACGACTTCGCCCCGGACCTCAATGTAACGGTAGGGGTTCTCGGGGTCAACTATAGAGAAGGCTACCCGCGGGTCACGCTGGAGGTTCCGGTACTTCTGGCGTGTCTTGATCTGGCTGAACTTTACGTGCTCTCCATCCCAGCCAAACCACACGGGGTTGTTCTGCGGCTCCCCGTGGGATCCTATCGTGGCGACGTGGACGAGGGCGGTAGACTCTAGTAGGTCCTCGTAGCCCTCGGGGATTACCGGGTTTTGACTCTGCGTGTCCATAGTTCTCCTCTCGCTAGTGACTGCTCTTTTACTGTAGTTCGGCATCTATCCGACCGCGCTTGCCTTCCAAGTAGTCCCGGACGTTCGTGTAACCATTAGCCGCCAGCTCACGGGCGGCCTCCTTGAATACGGGTCACATGGTGCTGAGTAGACTACGACCTCCGCTCCGTTGCCGGACGGCACCTCATCCGCACGATCTATCTCCTCCAGGGGCGGGTTGATCGCACCGGGCAGATGCGGGCTTCGATAGTATCCGGCCCAGCGTGTCTACGAGGACGAAGCCCTCACCCCGCTCTATCTTCTCCTTCAACTCCTCACGCGATATCGTTTCCGTAAGGTTCTCCCTTCGCGCTCGACGGCTAGAGTTTACCGGGGCTCCCCGAGCTCGTAGGGCTCTGCCATCCCGCCTTCTCTACTATAACCGCACGCGTTCCTTCTCCACGACCTCGCGCACGGCGGGGACGACCTCGTTAGCGAAGAGCTCGACCTGTCGCTCGTGGTCCTCCGAAGGCCAGTAGATGAACGTATCCATCCCGGACTCAAGCGCGAAGGGGGAGAGCGTCTCGATCCACTTGGAGGCAGGGCCGGTAAGGAGGCCGTCGCCCTCTGGGCCGATCTTTCCGGCGACGTTGTAGACGCGCTGAATCTCCCCCGGCTCCCGCCCGGCTCTCTGCGCTCCCGCGTCTATGCGCTTGTGCATTTCCGGCAGCTTCTCAGGCGGCGAGTAACCGAGCGAGGGGACCCACCCGTCGGCGAGCCGGCCGATGAGGTCGAGCATCCGCGGCCCGTAGGCGCCGACCCAGATGCCTATGGGGTGGGCCGGATGTGGTCCGGGGCGCATCCCGTTGAGCGAGTACAGCTCGCCGTCGAAGCGCAGCGAGCGCTCGTCGCTCCACACGAGCCGCATGACCTCTATGGCCTCCTCGACGGAGCGGACCGCCTCGCGGGGGCTCCTGCGCGGGCCGTCCATCGCCGCAATGGCGTCCCAGAACGCCCCCGCGCCGAGGCCAATCTCTATGCGGCCATCGGAGAGGACGTCGAGGCTGGCGGCGGCCTTGGCGAGCATGGCGGGGGGACGCAGGGGGAGGTTCGCGACGTCCGGGAAGAAGCGCACCCGCTCGGTAACGGGTACGAGGGTGGAGATCAGGGTCCACGTGTCCAAAAAGCGCCGCTGGTAGGGATGATCCTGGATGCCGATGAGGTCGAGGCCCGCCCTGTCTGCTAATCTCGCTATCCGCGCCGCCCAATCCGGCGGCTCAGCCAGCGGCTCGACGCTGGCGCCGAACTCGAGCTTCCTTCCGTAGCTGCTGCTCATGCCAACCTCCCTAAATCAGCGCTATTAACACTATTGCCGAGAGCGTGAAGAGCACGATGGGCGGCACCATCTTCACTAGGGGATCTTTTGTGCGGATGAGGGTCAGGAAGGCTCCGACCATCGTCGCCGCCAGCAACAGCCCGGCCAGCACTGCTAGCGTCGGGACGAAGATGCCAACCAGCATCCCGAGAGCGCCGATTATCTCGACCGCGCCCGTCACGAGCATGAACCAGTGCGGGTACCTGTCTGTAGCGCGCGAAATCGTCCACTTGCTGCTGCGCGCCGGCCAGTTTTGAGCCACCGGCCCCCAGGAATGCCGGCCCCAACAAGACTTGCAGAACAACTACTACTGTCTCCATGGCTTCCTCCTTCTCTACCGGCCGGACGAGCCGGCCAGCATTTGCCAACAAGGCTACTACTCGACGTATCTCTTTTGACCAGTTTTAGTGGACCCTCCGATCATCCTTTGGCCCCTCTTAACTTGAGAGAGGCGGCGAGCGCTAGCAAGAGCGCCGCGCCTATCATCAAGAAGGCGTCGGAGAATGAGGCGGCGCCCAAAGAGTAGAGGGGGTTGAAGGCGTCCGCCGCGGCCTCTCTCCTGGCCGCGAGGAATGCGCCGATGAGCGCAGGTCCGGTCCCGCCGCCGAGGAAGAAGAGGCCCTGGTAGATGCCGAGTCCCACGCCGACCTCCTCGCGCGGGAGCGCCGCGGCGGCGGCGTTGGTGGTGGGGGAGTTGGCGAAGGCGAACCCGGTCCCCATGCCAAGCATGCCCAGCGAGACGACCACGGGCGATGCCCCGGCCCCGAAGGTCGAGAGGAAGAGCATGGAGAGCAGCATGACCAGAAGACCGGCGAAGATAGGCGGTCTCGCGCCGACGAGGTCGGAGAGGCGCCCGGCGAAGGGGGAGAGGAGGGCCAGAGCGACGGCGCCCGGCGCCAATACCAGCCCGGCGACCTCGCTCGACAGTCCGTTGACCGAGGAGATCAGGAGCGGGACGAAGACCAGGCTTGAGACGTTCGCGAGCATCGAGAAGAACCCGACGACCACGGCTGCCACGAAGCCCGTGTTCTCGAAGAAGGCCGGGGAGACGAACGGGTGGGATGCCGTGGTGATGCGCCGGACGAAACCTATCGCCGACAGAGTCGCGCCCACGAAGCTGCCCCAGGAGGTTACGGAGCCGAACCCGGCGACCTGGCCCTGGGTTATGCCAAACAGGAACAGTCCGGCGGCGAGCCCGAGCAGGACGCCCCCGGGCAGGTCGAAGCTCCGCTCTTTGGAAGACTCGGTCTCCGGCAGTTGGTAGAGGGCTACGGGCACCAGGACGAGCGCCAGGAGGAGAGTCCCGTAGAAGAGCGCCTGCCAGCCTGCTACCGATTCCACCGCGCCGCCTAGAGGCGGACCGATCGCGGCGCCGACCCCGACGCTCGAAAAGATCAAACCCAGAGCGGCCCCGCGCTCCCCGGACGGCAGCACCTTGGCTACCGACGCGCTCGCGAGGGCCGGTATTGCCGCCGCGCCCGCTGCCTGCACGATGCGCCCGAGGACGAGGAATAGGAGGTTCGGGGCGAGGGCGCAGAACAGCGAGCCGGCCGCGAAGATGAGGAGGCCTAAAGAGAACGTTCGCCTCAAACTGAAGAGGTCCGAGACGCGTCCGTAGAGGGGGATGCCGACGGCGTAGACCAGGAGGTAGCCGGTGATGATCCAACCGACCTGCCCCTCCGTGGCTCCGAACTCCGCCCGGATGCTCGGCACGACGACGTTGACCATCGAGCTGTTCAAAACCGAGACGAAGACGGCGGAGATCAGGACGGCCAGCAACAGCCGCCGCGACCGCCGGGAACGCGCCTCCTCCTCGCTCATTCCGTCCCTGGCGCCCATCTGCTCCTCAGGCAATGTTCCGGAGACCCCACGTGTCGTGTCTCCCGCTGTCCGGCGCGAGCTTCTCCGCCATCTCGACGACGAGCTGCCCTAGAGACTCCAGACGTCTGGCTACCCCGTCGTCGCGTAGGTTTCCTTCCTGGTCGAACGCTCTCCACGACTGCGTTACCGGCACGGAGAGCGGGGCCGCGACGCCGCGCAGGGCGTGGACGACGTTGGTCATCGCGTTTGCCGCATTGACAGCCGCCATATTCCCCCCGGCGGTCGCGATGAGCCCCACGACTCTGTCCTGAAGGTACGGCCTCTCGTCCCGCACCAAAAACTGCGCGAAGTCCAGGGCGTTCTTGGTTACGCCGGCCAGCGTCCCGTGGTAGGCGGCGGTGCTCCAGATCATCGCGTCCGCGCCTCGCATCGACTCCACCAGCCTCTCTACGCCTTCGCCGTACTCTTCGAGAGGCCTGCCAGGCTCGTACATGGGCAGCGCGAGCTCGCGCAGGTCCAACAACTCCGTCGTGGCGCCCGCATCCTCCGCCGCCCGGAGCGCCTCCTCCAGCGCGCGCAGGCTCGTAGACCCTTCCCGCAACGTACCCCCAAGCCCGACGACGTGAGGCTTTCTACCGGTCGAAGTCATCGAATTCTCCTCTCTGCCCTAATACTATTATTCTGCGGCGGCGGGACCCCGGCTGAGGTTGGACTGTATCCTGGCGAGCAACTCGCGGAGGAGTGCCTCTTCCTCTGCGGTGATTCCCGCGAGCGCCCGTTCCTCGACCGCCGCCCAGCGACGCTGTACGGGCTCGCGTAGCTCTCGACCCTTCTGCGTGAGCACGACCCTCGTACACCGGGCGTCCTCCGGGTCGCGGCGCCTCTCCAGGAGCCCGGCTCTCTGCATGCGGCTGAGCATGTTCGTGACCGTGGGAGGCTCGACGCCTAGAGCCCCGGCCAACTCTGACGGCGTCAAACCGTCCTGCCTCCAGAGCTGTGAGAGCACCATCTCCTGGCCGACGTGCAGCCCCACTTCGCCCAGGGCGCCGCCGACACGTCCACGATGGGCCTTGCAAGTCCTCGCCAGCAGGTAGCCGGTCGTCTCGCCGATCTGCCTCTCCGAGACAGACCTCACCCCGCTCCCCCGGCCCGCGCCTTCTCGCTGCCCCTCTGTACGAGGCGTTCGTAGTTCAATCGGAACAGCTCCACGACCGCTCGCGCATCCTTCGGGCCGCTAGGGTAGTAGCTCACCCATCCCGTCTGGGGTAGGTGGTGGCGCGGCCGGGCCCTGCCCTCCGCCACGAGCTCCTTGCGCATCCGTACCGGAAACGGTAAGTCCGCCATCCGGCTCCCGTGGAGGTGCCCGATCTCATGCCTCCTCACCCTGAACTCGAATCCCCCGAACCGGTGCGGCCTCGCCTCGACCCCCTCCAATTCGGAAACCTCGCGCTCTACCGTCTCCCTTAAAGTCTCCATCACTCCTCCGGGTCCTCCAGCTTTATTTAGCCAGCTAATTAAATGGTAACTCTGGCATGAAGAATGTCAAGGTGGACAGGCGACGTTGGCATGAGGGGTGGCTGCGGCTCGCGGATCCCGGGCGGGGTACAATCGGGACGTGGATTTCGGGACGCACAGATCCGGGGGACGGTCGGTGCTGCTACCTTCGTCTGTTTTCGCCCTGGCCTTCGTCCTGCTCGGCTGGGTCGCCGGCCACTCGATCTCCTACGCGCTCGTCGGGATCGCGCCGCACGACCAGCACGAGCATCACATGCACGACTACCTCGACGTGTTGGAGCTCGCGGGCGGCGTTGGGCTCGTGCTCGCGCTCGCTCTAGCTCTGCGGGCATTCTTCCGTCACGGGTCGTTCGCAGAGTGGTTGCACCGGGGCGGCGTCGCCGGCACGCGGAGGCAGATAGTGCTTGCGACGGCCCTGCCGGCCGCGGTCTTCGTCGCCGTCGAGTACCTAGAGCGCCTGGCTGCACGGACGGGCGACTCTCCCTCCGCCAGGTTGCTCGTGGTGGGCGTCTTCGTCCAGATGGCCGTGGGCCTGCTGTGCCTGGCGCTCGTCCGCCTCACGTTCCGCGTCACCGAACAGGTTATCCGCTCCATTGCTCGGAGACTCTTCGTTCGGCCGGATCCCCGACCCGGCGTTGCCCTCGAGAGCTTAGTCTTCGTTCGGCCGCCGTGCCCGATGGCCGGTTCAAAGGCCGGCCGGGCGCCCCCCTCTCCGCTCCTCTCTTAACAGGTCTTCGGCCGCCGCGATGGCGGCCGGATCGCGGCATGCGGACGCCGAACCGCGTTCGCGTACCGCATATGCGTAGGAAGCGATCCCCGGAGCCCTGCGTCTCCACGCCACTCGTAACCACGATGGCGCCGTTTGCCAGAGCCCTACCGGCCGATTCCAGCGGCAGAGCGGGACAGGGGTTATCCGTTGAAAGAGCGGGAGACGGTATCGAGGGGGTAAAGAAGATGTTTGCTCAGGAGAGAGGCCGGGGGCCTTCCGTGTGGTGCGTGGTCTGCTCGTCAGCGTGTACCTCTCACTCGTTTCCCGGCTCGTGCTGGGCGGGGTATTCCTGTACGCGGGGGCGTCCAAGGCCTTCGATACCGGGGGGCTCGCCACCTCCATACGCTCCTACGGCCTCGGTCTGCCGGAGTGGTTCGTAAGCTTATCGGCGCACTCGCTGCCGCTTATAGAGGTTCTGCTCGGCGCGTACTTGCTGGTGGGTCTGTTCACCAGACCCTCCGCCTGGGTCGCCAACGGCCTGATGGTCTTGTTCCTGGCGGCCCTGGTGCAGGGGGCCTTGCGGGGGCTGGAGATAGACTGCGGTTGCTTCGGGTCGGCATCCGGCAACGAAGCGCCGAGCCTGTGGGCGGATGTGGCGCGGGACCTCGGCCTTCTGGCCCTGGGCTTGCAGCTCGCTTTCGCGCCGCCGGGGAGGTTCAGCGTGGACGCCAGGCTACGCCGGGGTAAGGCGTAGGAGCCTTTTCCGGGGGAGAATGTGGCCGGCCGATAGGAAGAGGGCTTCGCACTCCCGAAGCCCCTGACGAAAACGACGAGAGAGGAACCTAGTGGTTCAGAGCAAACAGGACAAAACCAAGAAAGGTCAACGCAAGACCGTTGCAACCTTCGCCCAGGAGAACAGGACCGTCTTGCTACTGTCGGGCCTCACGGTGCTCGTACTCCTGGCGATAGTAGCCTTCGCGGCCCTTATCACCACCGGAGGAAAGGATGCCGGGAACTTTACGCCCAACGATCAGGGTCTCCTGCCGGTGGGCCAGCAGGCCCCTGACTTCACCGCCGAGACGGTCAGGGACGGCGACGAGATCTCCGTTGGCGACGGCAGCGGGCAGGCGACCATGCTCGTCTTCTTCGCCACCTGGTGCCCGCACTGCAACAACGAGGCACCGATGATAAGCGAGCTCGAAAGCGAGTACGAAGACCTTCGGGTGGTCATGGTAGGCATAGACGGGCAGGATGACCCGGAGAAGGTACGCGAGTTCGTGGATCGCTACGACATTGAGAGCCCGGCAGTCTACCAGCCCTCCCTGGGACCCACCTACCAGGTCTCCGGCTACCCGACTACCTACGTCTTGGACGGGGAGGGCAAGATAGTGGCCGCCCACTCGGGCGAAGCACCCAGGGAAGTCCACGAGGGCTGGATCGAGCAGGCCCTGGCGTAGAGCCGTGTGGTCGGGGTCGGGCCACTGGCCCTGACATCAAGTAAACGATACACACAGAATAAAGGAGTCTGAATGCGAAATCTGTATCTCCGGATCGCCTTGGTGACCGTCTGTCTCGTGTTGGGCGCGCAGACCGTCGCTTGGGCCCACGTCACCGTCTCCCCTGAAGAGGTCCCCGCGGAGGGCTTCGCGACGCTCACCGTGAAGGTGCCAAACGAGAAGGAGATCCCAACCACCGAGGTCAGGGTGGAGGTCCCGGAGGGCTTCACCGTCTCCGGCGTGCAGCCGGTGCCGGGCTGGTCCACGAGTTCGAGGAGGAAGACGGCGTCGTTACGGCCATCACCTGGTCCGGCGGCGAGCTGGGTCCACGCGAGTTCCAGCAGTTCCTCGTGAGCGCTAAGGCCCCGGAGGAGGCCGGAGAGTTCGCGTGGAGGGCGACCCAGACCTACAAAGACGGAACCGTTGTCGAGTGGACCGGATCGCCGGACTCCGAAGAGCCGACGCCGGTAGTCCGTGTCGCTAAGAGCAGTTCTGAGACCAACGAGCAAGGCGCCGGCGCTGAGGAGACGACCTCCGGTAACAGCCGCGGCACCGGAGAAGCGGAGTCTACAACCGGGCAGGACCGGAACGTCTTGCCCGATTCGGGCGGGAGCGGTACTACCATCCTCTACGCTGGCCTCCTGGGTGCGTTGGCGTTGGGTGCGGCGCTTCTGGTGCTCCGGCGGCGCGCATGACGTCTGCGGGAGCGTGGTTGGCATGACGGTACTACCGGGGGCCAAACGGGAGCTAGCCGCAGTGCTGGCCGCGTCTGTCGCTTGGATCTTGCTGTGGTGCGCTCCCGCGCTGGCTCACGCGCAACTCTCGGAGTCCGAGCCCGCCGCCGGCGAGACTGTAGCGGAGAGCTCGGAGCAGGTGCGGCTCCGTTTCAACGAGCCCGTGGACGCGGCGTTTAGTCCGTTGAAGGTCTACGACTCCTCGGGCGAGCGGGTCGACGAGGACGACGCGCGGAAGGACCCCGGAGACGCCAGGGTCATCGAGGCGAGCCTGGAGGAGCTAACGCAGGGAACCTACACGGTAGAATACAGGGTGACGTCCGTCGACGGTCACGTCGTCGAGAATACGTATGACTTCTCCGTGATCTCCTCCGGCGACTCCGGCGAGGCAGCGAATGGTGAGGTCGGGGAGCCGGAGGCCGGGACCGAGACGGGCTCGTCGCTCCACTACCTTCACTATACGGTTCTGGGGGTTGGCGCGGTCGTGCTGCTGGTGATTGCGTTGCGCAGGCGCTGATCTGTTATGAGGTCATCGGCCCGGCCGGGCACAGTGCTGAGTCTGTCGCGTCTACGCGCGGGCGCAAAGCCGATGAACCGGAACTTCCTAACCTTTAAGAGGCGTGGCGTCGTCTTCGTTCTAACGGCGCTCGCCGCCGTGCTCTTCCTGGGCGTGGCCCTCTCGCTGCTCCCGTTCGACAAGGCATCCGACATACCGGTCTCTGGCGAGTCACCAAAGACCGGGTCCGCCCGGGACATGTTGGTCCACCATTCCCAGGCCGTCGAGACGGCGGAAACCTTGCGCGGCAAGACCGAGAGCCAGCAGATTGGGCTCCTCGCCGCCAACATTCCTCTAAACCAGCAAGCCGAGCTCGGCCAGATACAGGGCTGGCTCGACGCCTCCGGCTCCCCGGCGACCGGGGATAAGTCCTCGATGAGCTGGACGGGGATGCCAACGGAGGGCCGGAGGCCGGGCATGGCCTCGCCCGACGGGACCAGCAAGCTCTTCTTATGGCTCATGATCTCGTACCACAGGGCCGCGATACCGATGGCCGAGGACGTCCTCGAACGCACCGACCGCCCGGAGTTCCGTCAGCTCGCGCAGGCGATATCCGCCTCCCAGCGGGAGGAGATCAGTTACATGCAGGACGTGCTCCAGAGCATAGGGAGCGAACCGCCGGCCGGACCCAAACTCTCGGTCGAGTCCGAACCGAATCATGCATCGTACCCAGCCCACGGAGTATCGCCCATCCGGCAGGAGACCGCCGCTGGTATTGCCCACGGCGCGGCGCTGGGGGCCGTCACGTTCCTCGTCGGTCTGGTGGCGTTCGTGGCCCTGGTGTGGCTTCCGGTCACGAGGGTCGTCGGCGCCGGGAGTGAAGTAACCGGTTTATTCGTCCGGTGTGCCTGGGCGCTGTTTGGCCTGCTCGCCGTCTCCGGCGTGGCCGAGCTCTCGCTGTATGCGGTGCGGGCCTCCGGCGAGCCGTTCAGCCTCGGGCTCCTTGGGGAGGCGACGTTCGAGGCGCGGGTGGGGCACGTGTGGCTGGAGCGGGTCTGCCTCGGCCTCCTCACGGCCGCCGCGATGACCTGGGCCGCGCGGCGGCCACGACCGCCCTATCGCTGGTGGCTCGCGGCCGGCGTCGGGGGAACGTTGCTCGCGACCCTCACGCAACTCAGCCACGCCGCTGCCGAGGAAGGCCTGCTCCCCCTCCTGGCCGACTGGCTCCACGTCGCGGCGGCCTCGGTGTGGATGGGCGGACTGCTGGGATTCCCGCTGGTGTTGTTGGGACCGCTACGCGCGATGGCGGCAGAACAGCGCGCCGGGCTGCTGCGCGTCCGGGCGGTACGCCGCTTCTCCAGGATCGCCATCCTCGCCGTCACGATCGTAGTCCTCACCGGAGCGTACGCGACCCTGCTTCACTTGCCGGACTTTTCGGCCCTGATCGGCACACCTTACGGACGCGCCCTCCTTATAAAGCTCGGGATGCTCGTACTCGTGCTCGCGACAGGGGGCATAAACCTAATGCTGGAGGGACGAGAACCGTTCGAGCGCTTGATCTGGATCGAGCTGATCCTGGCGCTCGGTATCTTCGTCGCGACGGGAGTCCTGACCAGCCTGCCCCCGCCCGCCGACATCTAACCGCCACGCCGTAGGTCACGGCGTGGCGGTTAGATGTCGGCGAACCAGAGCTACCGCAGGATTCGCCGCTCGCTCCGCCAGAGGTATTCTCCACCGAGCACGGCTACACCCTTCGTTTCTCTGGTAGCTGAGAGCTGCTAAGTTACCTGGATGCCAGAGCCTTCGACGACTTCGCCGACGATTGCGGCGGCGGGGGCGCCCTGCTTTTCGAGGGCGCGGACGAGCGTATCCGCATGTTCGCCCGGGACAGCGATGAGCAGGCCGCCGCTCGTCTGCGGGTCGAAGAGGGGGAGGAGGTCCGCTGTCTCCAGACCATCTGTCCTGACCTTGTCTCCCAGGTACTCCCGGTTGCCGTTCAGGCCGCCCGGGTAGCAGCCTTCGGCGGACAGGGAGACAGCCTTCTCCCAGACCGGCACCTCATCCCGGTGTACGACCGCGCCCACCTCGGAGGCTTCGAGCATCTCCGAGAGATGGCCGAGTAAGCTGAAGCCCGTTACGTCGGTCGCCGCCGAGACCGGAAGCTCGCGCATCGCGGCGGCGGCGCCCTTGTTGAGGTGGGCGGCGGCTTCGAGAGCGTCGTCTATCTCCGCCTCGGAGAGGATGTCGCGCTTTACGGCGGTTGTCAGGATGCCCATGCCGAGCGGCTTGGTGAGCACGAGGACATCACCCGGCTTCGCGCCGGCGTTTCGGACTACGCGGTCCTCCCCGACGAAACCGGTGACCGAGAGACCGTATTTAGGCTCTTCGTCCTGTATGGAGTGACCGCCGCAGAGGCGCGCTTCGGACTCCTCGATCTTTGATTGGCCGCCCGCGAGGATCTCGCGCAGGATGCCGAGGTCAAGCGAGCAAGGGAAGCCAACGAGGTTCATCGCCGTCAGGGGCACGCCGCCCATCGCGTAGATGTCGGAGAGGGCGTTGGCCGCGGCGATCTGGCCGAACCGGTACGGGTCGTCTACTATCGGGGTGAAGAAATCGACCGACTGCAAGAGCAGCCCGCCGCCGAACGGAACGTACCCCGCGTCGTCCTTCGTGTCCATCCCGCTCACGAACCCCTCGGCCGCTGCGGGGGTGAGTCCCTCGAGTACCTGCTCCAGGTCCCCTGGAGCGAACTTGGCCGCTCAGCCAGCCTTCGTCGAGTACTTGGTAAGCCTTATGCGCGTCTTTTCGTCCATAACTCGATTATATCCTTCCGTCTCATTCTGTACGGTCTCTTTTACAAGGGTACCTAACGCCGCCTTCTCGCGCCCGGGCAGGACCAGGTGCCTGCGTGCCTCGCAGTAGTTCTTTAGCGTCTCGTAGAACGTGGCGTCCGTCTCGGCGCGGTACATCAGTTGGGCCAGAGCTTTCTCGTCGCCCGCCTCGTAGTAGCCGGGGTAGTCCTCACCCAGCATACCGACGTTGCCGGGGATGCGCGAGGCGACCACCGGCACGCCGGAGGCGAGCGCCTCGGAGACGGCGTTGGCCCCGCCCTCCATGATAGAGGTCTGAGCGAGCAACCGTGACCGGGCCAGGACGCGCCGCGCCTCCCGCCGGGGCACCTCCCCGCCCCAGTGGTACCGGGGGGCCGCTGTGTGCAGCCGGGCCTCTCTCTCGAACTCCTCATCGTAGGGTCTGCCCGCGTGGGTGACGCGGATGCGTGAGCCGGCGGGGAGCAGCCGGGCGGCGAGGGCGGTCCGGAAGGGGTCCTTCTCGGCTCTGAGGTGCCCGAGGACGCAGACGTCGAAGTGTTCGTCGTCCGGTTGCTGTAGGTGTACCGGCTCGGCGGACTGGTAGATGACGCGAGCCTTCGAGCGGTGGCGGGGTTCGAGTTCCTGGAGTCCCATGTCCTGCAAGACGATCAGGGCCGTCGCTAGCTCCAGCGACTCTTTAGCCGTCGCGTCGGAGTGGATGTCCCGGTAGAGGTCCGTGCCGGTGAGGGCGACTATAAGGGGTCGTTCCGGATAAGCGGGGGCGTAACTCTTTATGGAAGGATGGCTGCGGCGGGCGTGCAAAGCGAGCATCAGGTCCGGCCTCTCACCGCCCCAGGTCTTTTCCAGAACGACCTCGTCTCCCAACTCCCGCAGGAAGCCGGCCCACCGCTCGGCGGTCGCCCGGTTGCCGTTGCGCAAGTCAAGCCCGGCGGGGGTTATGAGGCTGATCTTCACTTAAACGCGCCTAGTGCCGCAGGTGCGATATCGTATATGGTTTGGACCATGAGCATACATATTTGTACCACGAGCCGTATAGTTTCGGGTAACATCATCTCTCGTACGTGGGAAGAAACCGGAGCGGGAGGTAGTTATATGCAAGGAACGCGGGATCTTTCGGAGCAACTAAACGGGATGCTTATTGATGCCCGGAAGCGGACCCTGGATCTTTTGAACGACCTGAGCGAGGAGCAGATGCTTGGCCCGCAGCTGCGCATAGTCAACCCACCCCTCTGGGAGATAGGGCACCTCGCCTGGTTCCAGGAGCGCTGGAACTTGAGACGCGTAACGGACGAGGAGTTCGGCCCCTCGACCATCCTCGCCCAGGGCGACGAGCTCTACGACTCGATGGAGGTCCACCACGACACCCGCTGGGACCTGCCGCTACTGTCGCGAGAGGAGACGCTCGATTACATGCAGCGCATCCTCGACGATGTTTTGCACAAGCTCAACACCGAAGGCCTGACGCCAGAGAACGCCTATTTCGTCCGGCTCGCCGCCTTTCACGAGGACATGCACGGCGAGGCCTTCACCTACACCCGGCAGACGCACGGGCTGCCGGCCCCGCCTATCTCCGACTACGACCCTTCGGTCCTCGACGGACAGCCCACCGGCTCCTTCGAGGGAGATGCCGAGGTTCCCGGCGGCGAGTTCATGCTCGGGGCGACGGAGGAGATGCCCTTCGTCTTCGACAACGAGAAGTGGGCCCACCCGGTCGAGGTCGCGCCGTTCAGAATCTCCCGCGCCCCCGTCACCAACGCCGAGTTCGCGTCCTTCGTGGAGAGCGGCGGCTACGAGCGTGACGACCTCTGGGACGAGGAGGGCCTGAAGTGGCGCGACGCGACAGGCGCCAAACACCCCGTCCACTGGTCGCGGGCCGCGGACGGCTCCCGGAACGCCCGCCACTTCGATAAGGTGGGACCGCTCAAGCCGCACGCGCCGGTCATCCACGTCAACTGGCACGAGGCGCGGGCCTACTGCCGTTGGGCCGGGCGGCGTCTCCCGACCGAGGCCGAGTGGGAGATGGCCGCCTCAGCGAAGCCGTCGCCGGACGGTAACGTGACCGACCGCAAACGCCTCTACCCATGGGGGGATGAGGCCCCGAGCCCGCGCCACGCCAACCTCGAGGGACGACTGCTCGGGACGGTGGACGTCGCGGCGTTTCCGGAGGGGGACAGCGCGTTCGGGGTGCGGCAGATGATCGGGAACGTCTGGGAATGGTGCTCCGACGACTTCGGGCCATACCCCGGCTTCTTGCGCGACCCGTACAAGGAGTACTCCGAGCCCTGGTTCGGCGACCACAAGGTCCTGCGCGGTGGCTCCTGGGCGACCCGTGTTCGCATGCTCCGCAATACCTGGCGCAACTTCGCCACCCCGGATCGGCGCGACGTCTTCGCCGGGTTCAGGACGTGCGCCCTGAGGTAGGGGAGTGTTGACCAGCGCCTGTTCAGAGGTTCGTTGCGAATGTCATCTTAGCGGCCGTGGAGCCACTGCTAGCCGATGCGCGGGAGTGTTATTGCGGTGACCTCGAAGGCATAACAGTGCATCGGGGGTCGATCCTCGACCTCGGGTGCAGCGCTATTTCAGTCTCATCAACAGCTTCGGCTTCATAGTAGGCTGAGGTTGTCTGATCCGGGCTGTACACCTTCGAGTTGACATGTAGCCCTATCGTCTCCAGCCGTGAACCTCCGTAGGGATGGACCGCTATGGCTTGACCGTTTCGTTGCCTGCTCGTCGGGCTCCTGTTCGTAGTCTTCCGCGCGCTCGCGGGCGGATGGGGATATGGTCAGCAGGCCCTACGAAGCAGAGTCTGGATGAGCCGCGGACTGTCGTCCCCGAGCCGGCCCGTGTATGGTCTTCGTCTGGTCATCACCAGCAGATAGATCTCGGCAATAGTAGTAAAGTGTCCTCTTTTTGCTAACCTACGCTGTTAATGAATCAGGCCGTCGAAGGAACGTCGAAGAGAGAGCCGGGTGCCCCGCAGCAGCGCGGGGCATCTGCTTCCCGGTTGGGGTTGTGTGTGGGACTTCTCGTTGCGGGACTGGTTTTTCTTCTCTATCTGAGGACGCTCGCGCCGGATGTGCTCTACTACCACAGGCCGGACCAGATCGACGCGGCCATGTTCCAGGCGCAGGTTTACGTGTTGGGGATCACGCACCCGAGCGGCTACCCGACCTACCTCTTGCTCACCCACCTCTTTACTTATCTCCCCTTCGGCGACACCGCCTACCGGGTCAACCTCGCCTCGGCCGTCTACGGTGCGGTCGCGGTGTTCCTGGTCTTCCTCGTTGGACTTCGCCTAAGCGGCAGGGCTTTGGCTGCGGCGGTGGGCGCTCTGGCCTTCGGGGTCGGCAACACCTTCTGGAGCCGGGCGGTCCTCGCCGAGAAATACACCCTGAACGCCGTCTTCATCGCGCTCGTGCTCCTCGTACTCTTTACGTGGCGGGACACGGGGAAGGACCGCTACCTCCTCCTTATAGCCTTGCTGATGGGCCTCTCGCTCACGCACCACCTGACGAGCGGTCTGCTGCTCCCCGCGGCGGCGCTCTTCGTCTTCGTGACCGACCGCCGGAAGCTCGGAGAGCGGCGTCTACTCCTCAAGGGGGCGGGTCTCTTCGTCCTGGGACTTACGCCGTTCCTCTACCTGCCTATACGCGGCTCGATGATTCCCCCGATAAGAGAGGCAGATCCGACCAGCATCCTCAGGTTCTTCAGGTTCGTCACCGGCAGCGAGTTCCTCGGCTCTGTAGGTAGTGGACCGGTCTCCGACCGGATCTCCTCGTTCCCAGGATACTTTCTCGATGAATTCAACGTAGGGCTCCTCCTCGTCGCGGCGGTCGGGGCCGTCGTTATGCGCTACAGAGACCGGGCGGGGACGCTGCTTTTAGGCTTCCTCTTCTTTGGCTGGATGGTCTTCGCTCTCGTGTACAATATCTTCAACTACTTCATCTACTTCATCCCGCCGTACCTGATCCTGGCGCTCCTGATCTCCGTGGGCGCGGCCGAGATTCTTACCCGCTTCGAACGCTTTCTGACGAACTCTCCGCGTCTCCTCTCGGTCGCGGCGCCGGTCCTACTCTCCATCGTCCTGCTGTACCTCGCCGTCTCGTATGTGAGGGAGGACTACCCGCGCGTGGACCTCAGTGGGGACCTGGAGGGACGACGGATTGTCGAGACCGTAGCCGAGAAGGCCGCACCGAACGCGGCCATCCTGCACCACCGCAGCCCGCTCTATTACATGGTACTCGTCGAGGAGCGCCGCACCGACCTGACCCTCGTGAGCCCCTGGTACGCTGTCAAAGCTCCGTTAAGGCTCTTGTCGAGTCCAGATAACCCCCGCGAGCTCGAACACCGCCCGCAGGAAAAAGATGACGACTACACCGGAGTATCAGACGCCCTGGAGCTCGCAGAGTACGGACCTGTATACTTTATTGGGGGGAGCGTCAAGCCCGAGGACTTCGAGGAGGCTGGCTTCTCCATCATTACCGTGGAAGAGGGGATTCTCTACGAACTGGTTCCACCCGGCGGCACGCCTTACACCGTCCCCGACGAGCGGCAGTAACCGGGTCGCGGAGATACAGGTTTGTGGTGTCGCCCCGGTAGCTCGGCCGTGGTGAGGATCGTCGTGGTGACGCTGCCGTGCAGAAGCCGAGCCATAGTGTCTCCTTCGCCCTGGCCGCCTCTTGTCCCTCAAGGGCGGAGAAGCCCTGAAGAGGGGATTGACCGGAACTGTTGGATCTTGGCATCGAGCGTTTTCCTAGCTCACGCGAGAGGGCTGCTCTGCCGCTTAGGCTCGCTGCGACCAGAGCACGTATCCCAGCGCTAGCCAGACAATCCCGAATGGTAGGCCCGAGTATTTCCCAAAGAGGAACGAGACGGGAAAGGCGATGATGAGCGCCACCCCGCACCAGCGTGGCAACATCCGCGCCTGAAGGGTGGCCGCCCCGTAAAGCACGAACCCCACCAACATGCCCAGGGCCGCTACCGGGTATGCGAGCCAAATGAGGGCGCTACTCCCTGACAGGTAGACTGTCAGGCTCAGTCTCGGACCAGAGACGCTATGACGACTGTTCAGAAGCCCGCTTGTCCTATGCGCCCGTAGCTCTCTCCTTGTAGGGCGTAGAAGCCGACCAGCCCCGCCAGCACTAGATGCGTCGCGACGATGACCACGGCGTTGGTCCACGCAGCTTGCGGGAACGCTAAGAAGAGGAGGTTGTCCACCAGCCATGTCACGCCGCCCAGCATGGCCGCGAGCCCGCCCCACCGGATAAGGGCCGAAGACGACATAAGGCTTCCTCCTTACCCGAACGGTTCCATACGAGCGAATTGTGCCAGCTCTCCCAGCAAAGCGCAGCTCAAACGAGGCTTCTTACGCGTCACAGGGAGATGCCCCTATCCATCTTTACGACTCGGTTTCTGCTATTTTGCCGGTCGAGATCTTCATAAGCGAACACGGTGAATCGATAGGGGAGCACATGGATACGCAGCCTCAACCCTCTGATCTGGCAGAGATCAAGAAAAATCAGCGACGGGCCTGGGCTTCCGGCGACTACGCGATGTTTGGCGCGACGCTGCTCGTTATTAGCGAGCTCCTCTGTGAGGCCGTGGATCTCCGACCCGGCCAGAGGGTCCTCGACGTGGCGACCGGCAGCGGCAACACGGCCCTGGCCGCCGCCCGCCGCTTCTGTGAGGTAACCGGAATAGACTATGTTCCGGCTCTGCTGGAGCGAGGCAGGGAGCGAGCCGCCGCCGAGCGGTTAGAGATCACCTTTCGGGAGGGCGATGCGGAGGATATTCCTTTTCCGGACGCTTCTTTCGACGTCGTACTGTCGACCGTGGGAGTGATGTTCGCTCCTGACCAGAGAAAGGCGGCTGACGAGTTGCTTCGGGTCTGCCGGCCCGGGGGGAGGATCGGGCTGGCGAGCTGGACACCGGATAGCTTCTCCTCGGCGATGCCGCGCGTCTTCGCCCGTTACGTGCCCCCACCCCCCGGTCTGGAGTCACCCTCCCTCTGGGGCAAAGAAGAAAGGGTGCGCGAACTCCTCGGTGACGGCATTGAAGACCTTCGAACCGTCCGGCGTAGCTTCGTGTTCCGCTACCGCTCGGTCGAACACTATCTTCAGATGCTCCAGACCCACCTCGGTCCTACGCGGGAGTCTTTCCGCTCGCTGGATGAGGAAGGGAAGGAGAGCCTGACCGGCGAGCTCGCGGACCTCGTAAACCGCTTCAACCGTTCGGGTGACGAGACGATGGTGGTGCCGAGCGACTACCTCGAGGTCGTGGCGATCAGGGGCTGAGGCAGTGTCTCCTTCCGAGGAGCGTGATCTAAAGAGTTTGTTAAACCGTAAGGAAACGTTAAGATAGTTATGCCATAGTGCGAGTGTCGTGCGAACCTGACATCCTAAAGGAGTGTGTATGCCTGTAGCGGTGGGCATCGGCCTTACTAACGAGTGCAACTTAGCCTGTCCACATTGCTACCGGCCGACGTTGACTCAGCAACGGCTCTCGGTGCCGGATGTCGAGACCATCCTGGATAACCTTGACGTGGGTTCGGTCAACCTCGGGGTGGGGGAGAACGGGGTACACCCGGAGTACCGGGAGATGCTCGCGCTATTATCGCGAAGAGAGGTGAAGACGGCGATCACCTCGAACGGCTACAGCCTGAATATGCTCTCCGATGAGGAGCTCTCGGCCTTCCACTCCGTCGAGCTCTCCTTCGACTTCCCGATCAAGGAGGAGATGGACGAGTTCCGCGGTGAGGGCGCGTGGGAGATGGCGATAGAGTCCCTGGAACGGTGTCAGACTTTGGGCGTGTCCACCTCCGTGGCGGCGGTCATGATGAACACCAACTACGAGCGGATGGGGGAGGTAGCCCGGTTCGCGGCGAGCCTGGGCTGCGACCTGCGCGTCAACGTGTACCAGCCGGTGATGGACGAGGAGTTCACCCTCTCCTACGAGCAGTTCTGGCAGGGGTTCGCCAACCTGTTCGCCGCCGGGCCGGTGGTGGTGTGCAGCGAGCCGCTGGTCAACGCGATCATGGGCCTCGAAACGACCCGGGGCAACCCGTGCGGCCAGCGTAGCATCCGGGCTCTGCCGGCGGGTACCATAACCCCCTGCCCGTACTGGCCCGCTGCCGCCGCACGCATCCCTCATCTCGCCGATACGGAGCAGAGTATCTGGGACCGGTCCGAGTTCGAGAAGTCCCGCCACGTGCCGGCGGCATGCGAGCCGTGCCGGTTCGTCGAGAGCTGCGCGGGGGGCTGCGCGAGCCGCCGGGCTCTGCGCGACAGGCTGGACGAGCCGGACGAGTACTGCCCGGTGGTACGCGGCGAGGACGAAGTCCGGCGCGTCCAGGAGATGCTCTCCTATACCTTGAGCAACCCTGAGGACGTGCCGAAGGCGGGCAACGCCTGCACGACCGTCATAAAGACCGCCGGGCGTCTGCCGGTGTGAGACCGGGCCGCTCCTGATAGCGAGCGTAGGGTTGCCAGGCTCTGCTCACCCGGCGGCCAACTCGAGAGCTTCGACGTCCTTGATGTAGATATGCCTGCGCCGTAGCTCCACGGCCCCGGCTTCCTGCAGCCCGGTGAACGCCCTGGTGACGGTTTCGCGGCTGGAGCCGATCATGGTGGCTAACTGCCGGTGGGTGTAATGAGTTGGTATCTTCGGTCCCTCGGGGGTCATGACGCCCTCGCTCTCGGCGAGCTGGAGGACGAGGCTCGCCAGGCGGGCGGGTACGTCTTTTAGACTGATGTCCTCCAGACGAGTCTCGCACAGGCGCAACCGCTCGCTCAGGACGCTCATCATTCGCAGGCCCACCTCGGGGTTCCCCCGCACGATTCGCTCCAGGTCCTCGCGCTTCAAGATGCAGATGTCGGACGGTTCGATAGCCTCCGCGTAAGCCTTCCGCAGCCGCTGGGCGGTGAGCGCCATCTCCCCGAACATCGTCCCGGCCTCCACCACGGCGAGCGTGAACTCCCACCCATCCGGAGCTATCTTGTAGATCCGCACCCGGCCTCTCTTGAGCATGAAGAGCGCCTCACTCCGGTCCCCAGGAGCGTAAAGGACCCGCCCCTTCTCGACGTGCGTGTCCGGAACGCGCCTGCTGAAATCCTCTAATTCCTCTTCCGAAAGAGGCTCCAGGACGTCCACCATGGAAAGGAGCCGTATCTTCTCCTTCGGTAGCAGCATTTGCGCCTTTGCCTCCTTGCGGGTCTCCGAATACAGTTTGTCATGGTGACATGCGTCACCGAGTTCTGCTGGAGATTTCCTTACAATGTTATAAAAGCAACGAAGGGAGTCCTGACATGAACACGAGAAGCGTCGCGGCGAGGCTAGAGGGGAGCGAGTCGGAACAGATGCTCGAGGTCTTGGGCCGGGGCGTCCTCCGCTCCGCGCTGGCGGGGACCCTGTTGTTGGTCGGGGCGCTGAAGTTCGCCGAATACGAGGCTGAGAATATACAACCCATGGTCTCCACAAGCCCGCTCTTTTCGTGGATCAACAGGAGAATGGGCTTACGGAAGACCGCGAGGTTCATAGGGATCACGGAGATAGTGCTGGGCGCGCTGATCGCCGCGGAGCCGCTTTCGCCGAGAGCCTCGGCGCTTGGCAGCCTCGGAGCCACCGCGATGTTCCTTACCACCCTCAGTTTCCTCCGCACGATGCCGGGGGTTTTGCAGGAAGACCACGGGTTCCCGGCGCTCTCCCTGGAGGGGCAGTTCCTTGCTAAAGACGGCGTGCTGCTCGGGGCGTCGATCCTGATGGCCGCCGAGTCACTGCGGGCTTCCCGAGACCAGCACTCACGCTGAGAATAGGGAAGACGCGAGATCCGTCTTGTCCATAATCGATCGATAAAAGAGGCATCGACCGTGTCCCTCATTTCTTCGCGTCGTTCGTGGATGGTTGGGACAGGGGTAGGCGGTCTTGGAGTACGACCTCGGTGGTATGGGGGCAGGCTCCTTGAACTTCCTCGACAGTAAGGCCAAACCGCCGCTCGGGCCGCTCGCCCTGCGCCCGGCTCCGCTGCTGTTAGCGGCAAAGTTCGCCCTCGGGAGGGTTGCTGCGGCGTCGCGGTTGAACTCTGGTCTTCGCTGCTCATCCCTCTAATTGAACGAGCCACAAGCGCGGTACGGAGACTCAGCCTACAAGCTACCAGAGGTAACCCAGAGCCAGAAGGGTTATGAGGATGCCGAGGACTGCTTTGATCCAGATCTCCGGAAGGAACCGCTGTAGCCTGGCCCCGGTGTAGCTCCCCGCGAGGCCTCCTATTCCGAGGAGCAGTCCCAGGTACCAATCCGGGGACACCGGAGTCCGTGTGACGAGGTCCGTCTCGGCCAGCACCCGGAAGAAGGCGACCCCGGCGGCTGAGGTCACGAAGGTCCCCATGAGGGTAGCCCCCGCGACGGTATACACGGGCAACCCCAAGAAAGATACGAGGAAGGGGGCTATGAAGGCCCCGCCGCCGACGCCGTAGATGCCGCCTACGACGCCCACGACCAGGGACAGCAGAAAGACCGTTACCGTGCCGAAAGAGAAGGTCTTGCCTCGGAATTCATACTCCACCTTCCGCATTGAGACCCTGCTGATTCTGATCGCTCCTTCAGCGGGAAGGCTGGGCGGTCCGGTGTTTGCGGCCGCTCTTTGCCGGACGGCGCCATTTGAGGCGCGTGCTCTCGCGAAGGTTCCGACGGTCTCGTAGAGTAGTCTGGCGCCCAGGTATAGGAGCACCAGGCCGACGAACGCCTCGAAGACGCGGGGGTCGGAGAGGTAGCGTATCCTCAAGACGGCGCCCACGAACACCCCGGGGAGCGTCCCGAATACTATAGTCCACATCAACGGCCAGACCACCCGCCGTTCCCTCACGTAGCCAAGTATCCCGCCGGGAGTGGCAGCGACGTTGTAGATCAGGTTGGTCGGGCTGACGGCGGGGCCGGTGAAGCCGAGCACGCTGACCTGGAACGGCAGCAAGAGAAAGGCCCCCGAGACCCCGGCCGGGGCCGTCAGCAGAGAGATAGCGAAGGCTACGAGCAACGGTACGAGAGGACTTACCTCGATGCCTGAGACCGGAAACTGCAACCCTTACCCGCGCGGCTCTACGCACTCGCCCATGCTATTGGATTGGCTCGTAGCCGAAGCCGCGCAGGATCTCCTGGCCCTCTGGGGTGAGTATGAAGTCCAGATACTCCTGCGCCAACTCAGGGTTCGGTGCGTTTTTCACCACACCAGCGTAGTTAAACGACTTCACGTTGTACTCTTCCGGGATCTCGACGATCTCTACCTGATCTGCGATGCTAGGCGTGACGTCGGTCCTGTAGATTATCGCCGCCCCACCTTCGCCGAGGGCTATCTTTTGCGCCACTTCCCTGGTGTTCGTCTCCTCTGAGACGACCCGGGTCTGGACCCTTTCGAGGAAGTCCGGCCCGTAGCCGGCGTTGGCGTTCTCGAAGATTTGGCGCGTGTACTTACCGATAGGGACGGTATCTACCCCGATCACTAGCTCCACCGGCTTCGTACCCAGGTCTTCGAGGCTCTTGATTTCGGCCGGGTTGCCGGTGGGCACGACGATGATTTCCTCGTTCTGCGACACGTTGGAGAACGAGTCTGTAAGCCCTTCGTCCTGAGCTCGCTTGGCATAGTCGAGGTCGGCAGAGAGGAAGAAGTCTGCCGACGCGCCCTGCTGAAGCTGGCTGTACAGTATCTGCGTCCCGGCGTAGTTCGATTTAACCTGCACCCCTTCTTGCTGACTTTGGAACTCCTCGGCGATCTTGTCGTTGGCATCGGTGAAGTTGGCCGCGACGAAAGCGGTAAGCGTTCCTCCCGTGTTATCCGAGCCGCTGGCTCCTCCGCCGCCGCAGGCGCCGAGGATGAGAACGGGAAGTAACGCCATCAGCGTCAGGCCGCAGGTACGCGAGAAGATGTTGGACATAAAGATCTTCGCCAGAAAACTTCTCTTGCGGTTCCGAGGCGGAGGGGTGTCTTCTTTCCTCCCGGACTTGCCCTCCGCTTCCATTCGTATGGGAGGCTCCAGCGTCTGAGTAGGACGAACGGCGTCTGGCGAGACGTGCGCGAACACCGGATCCCCGATATCGAAATCGCAGTTGTCTATCTCCCAAGCGCCGGGGATGTCGGCGAGGAGAGGCGGGTTCTCGTCGCTTTCGATGGTGAGCCGCGTAAACGCTCCCATCGAGCGTATGTCCCGCACGCGGCCCTGCCACTCGTACTCTGCGCCGGCGGGCTCGTGTGCGACCGTTACACGCCACGGGTCGAAGGCGACCTGTGCGGAGCGACCGTTGCCGGTAGGCGCCAGGTTCGTGTCGGCGAAAGCGGCGACGAAGGTGTTCGCAGGGTGCAGGGAGATCTCCTCCGGCGTCCCGGATTGCAGGATCCTGCCGCGCTCCATGACGGCTATCTTGTTCCCGAGGATGCGCGCGTCCTCGTAGTCGTGGGTCACTACTATCGAAGGTATGCTGAGGCTTTCGAGGATCGCGCGCAGCTCCGACCTTACCCGGGTGCGGGTTGTGACGTCGAGGGCGCTCAGAGGCTCGTCCAGCAGCAGGTATGCTGGACGCCGCGCCATCGCACGGGCCAGGGCGACCCTCTGCTGCTCGCCTCCCGAGAGGTTGCCGGGCCTCGCCTCGGCGAGGTGCTGTACCCCGACGAGGTTGAGGGCGTCCTGGACCCGCTTCGTCTGCTCTTCTTGGCTCAGGCGGGAGATGCCGTAGGCGACGTTGTCAGTGACCGAGAGGTGTGGAAACAGCGCGTAGTTCTGGACCAGGAACCCTACGTTCCGTTTTTCGGGGGGCACGTTCTTGCCCGCTTTGGTGTCCAAGAGCACGCGCCTGTCTAGTTCGATGCGTCCCTCGTCGGGGTTGAGCAGGCCAGCCAGGAGGCGGAGCATGGTGCTCTTGCCACACCCAGAGTAGCCGATCAAGGCGAGCGTCTCGGTCCCGACCTCGATCGATACGTCCAGCGTAAAGTCCCGGAGGCGCTTTTCCAGAGTGAAGTCGAGCAAAGAAATCGTTCCTTACGAAGAGAGGATGCGTTGTTGGCGGTTGATCAGGCCCACAAGCAATAGCAGGATGAACGCCACGGAGAGCAGGATCGCCGATATGGCGACGGCCACGTCAAAGTTGGACTGCAACGCCGTGTATATTGCGAGCGGCATCGTCTGTGTGCTTCCGGGGAGGTTGCCGGCGAACACAATGGTGGCGCCGAACTCGCCCAGAGCACGGGCCAGGGCGAGCGCGGCGCCGGAGATCAGGCCCGGCAGCGCCAGCGGCACGGTGATTCGCAAGAACGTGCGCCAGGGTGTCTCTCCGAGTGTGCGGGAGACCGCGAGAAGCTCGTCGCTCACGGCCTCGAATGCCTGCCGAGCCGCGAAGACGTAGAATGCCGCGGAGATAAATACCTGGGCCATGACCACGGCGACCAACGTAAAGGCGATGCCGATCCCGAACGCGGAGAGCACTCCGCCGAGGAGCCCGAGGTTGCCGAAGACGAGTATGAGACCGACGCCGGCAACGGCGGGGGGGACCACAATCGGCATCTGCAGGGCGACCTCCAGAATCCTCTTGCCGCGGAACGAATACTTCGCCACCCAGTAGGCGAGCGGGGTACCGAATACCACGATGATCAAGAGCGAGACGAACGTAGTCTTGAGGCTGAGAAGAAGCGCCTGATATGCAATGCCCGTATTGAGGGTTGCGAGCAACTGGAAGGGGCTCCGCGAGATGAACACTGAGATGAGCGGCAAGAACAAGAACGCGAGCATCACCGCGATCAAAAAGGCGAGCGCGAGACGTCCGAGCGTGGCCAGCACGGACGAAGTCCCTTTTTTGTTCCGATCTGTCGTAACCATTACCGCTCCCCAATCTCCAACTTCCGATACTAGATGCTACCGATACTGGGTGCTATTATAATGCTTTGCTTATGATAGCTATAAGTAAACTCGGGACGGTAGGATACTCAGTCAAACCGAGAGTGTCAAGACCTAGCCGACATCGGGGTTCGGGCGAATGAGCGGCCCGGCATATGAGATCCGGAGACTCTGCTAGACCGTAGTGTATGCTGCGTAGAGGAGCCACGAGCCTAACTGCGGCCGTGGCGCGCCGGTTGGGTTCGTCGGGTATTCGCGGTGGCCGGTGAGGTCGGCCGCTAGACTGGACTTTGGTGGAGCGTAGAGAGATACAACAGGGCGGGCCGGGTGAGGATACATCGATGGTCGCGGCCGGGCACCGTTCGGTCCCGCCGCGCATAGTAGCCGTCGTGCCCGCGCTCGACGAGGCCTCTTCGATAGCCGGGGTGGTCGAGACTCTGCGCGGGCAGGAGGCCGTCGGGCTGCATCGCGTGATCGTGGTGGACAACGGGTCGGGTGACGGGACGGGGAGGATCGCACGTCGCGCAGGGGCGCACGTCGTGCGGGAGGAGCGGCGCGGCTACGGCTACGCCTGCCTCGCCGGCGTTCTCGCCGCCGAGGAGGCTGACGTGATCGTGCTGCTCGACGGTGACGGCTCCGACGACCCCGAGGACCTCTCTCGCGTTTTGCGGCCGGTGCTCGCGGGCGAGGCGGACCTCGTCATCGGGTCCCGGGCCTTGGGCTCCCGGGAGCTCGGCTCCATGAGCCCGCAACAGGTCTTCGGCAACCGCCTGACCGCCTCTCTGATACGCCTGCTCTATGGGGTGAAGGTCAGCGATATGGGACCGTTCCGGGCGATCCGGCGCGACGATCTGCTCGCGCTTGACATGCGGGAGATGACCTACGGCTGGCCGGTCGAGATGATGGTGAAGGCTATTCGGGCTGACTACCGCTACCGTGAGATACCGGTCGCATACCGCCGCCGGACCGGCGGCGCCTCGAAGGTCGGCGGCAACCTCCGGGCGAGCCTGAAGATCGGTTGGTACATCATCTCGGCTGTGATCCGCTACTCTCGCTGGACCCCGGATGGCACCGGACGGCCTCCTAAAGGGATGCGCTGATGGCTGACAGACTCTACATAATAGCCAAGGCTCCCAGGGTCGGGCTGGCGAAAACGCGGCTCGGGCGCGTTATCGGTCACGAGGCCGCCGTAACGCTCTACAAGGCCTTTTTGCAGGACCTGGCGGCCCGTTTCGCGGACGCGCCGTTCGAGTGCGGCTGGTACCTCACGCCGTCTGATGCGTGGGACGATATATCACCGCTCGTCGATTGGGGCGAGTGTGAGGTGAGGCTCCTGTTCCAGAGAGAGGGCGACCTGACCGAGCGCCAGCGAGAGTTCTTCCGTGGGGCTTCCGAACGCGGCGAGGAGCGGGTCGTACTGATCGCCTCGGACTCGCCCCACGTCACCGTCGAGGTCGTCGAGCAGGCCTTCCGCGAGCTCGACCGGCACGACCTCGTCTTCGGGCCTACCTATGATGGCGGCTACTACCTGATCGGGATGCGCGGCCAGGGTCCCTACGACGTGCTGCACGACGTCCCGATGAGCACCAACACCGTGCTGGAGGGTGTCATCGCCCGAGCCAGACGCGCCGGTCTATCGGTAGGTTGGGTCGAGACCACCTTCGACGTAGACGAGATCGAAGACCTCGATCATCTGCGAGAGCTCGTGGATCTCCGGACCGATCTGACCGCAATCCGCGCCGCTCTGGAGACGTTGGGTCTGCACGGAGACAGGAGGAATGCCAGAATCGAACCGACCGAAACCCGGTCGACCGCCGCGAACCGGGCCGATGAAACCTTGTCCCCGGCTCGAGGCGCCGAGCCGCACGGGACGCTTGCTACTGGTTTAGGGCGACTCGAACCACGCAGGGAGGAGATGAACCGGAACGAGGCAGGCGCCGATCCGTCGAACGCGGCTCCCATCCTGGCTGACAAAAATTACGCGGAGCCGTCGGTCTTTACCCCGGACAACCTATTACGAGAGGCCAGGCGGCAGAAGGCGCTCGCCTACGGGCAGGTCCCGCCCATCTGTGTGCTGGACCCGGACGGCGACATCGTCGAGCACCTGCGAGAGACGGGACGGGCCGAATCGGACGCGTGCTGGGCGTGCTACCACACCCGGTTGTACAACTACGAGGAGGGGGGCGTGACCTACGGCATCGTTGGCCGGGCTGTCGGCGCTCCGTTCGCCGTTCTCGTGGCGGAGGAGCTGTTCGCTGCGGGGTGCCGGTTACTGATCAGCGTCACCTCAGCGGGGCAGATCAAAGCGATCGGCCGCCCGCCTTACTTCGTCCTGATCGAGCGGGCCCTGCGGGACGAGGGAACGAGCTACCACTACGCACCACCCTCGCCGTACAGCGAGCTACACCCCGAGTTGCTCGAGATGCTCCGCGGGGCCTTCGAGGAGCAGGCCGTGCCGGTCGCCCGCGGTATGGCCTGGACGACCGACGCCCCCTTCCGGGAGACCAGGGCCCAGATCGAACACCATCGCTCGGCGGGCGTTCTGGCGGTCGAGATGGAGGCCGCGGCCCTTTACGCGTTCGGGCGGGCGACAAAGAACCCGGTCATCTGCTTTGCGCACGTGACGAACCAGATGGCAAGCATCGAAGGGGACTTTGAGAAGGGCGCGGCATGGGGTAGCGCCGACGCGCTCCGGGTGATCGGCGCTACGGCGGAGCGCTGGCTGGCGCGGAACGAGCACGAGGTTCCGGTAGGATCCCCACAGGTACGAGCGAAAGGGGGCCACGGCTTCCGGGACCAAAGGCAGGGCGGCCGGGATCGCTAAACAGCCCGAGGCGTCAGTGGGAGCCGTGCTGGGAGTCGTTCCAGATCTCGCAGCGAGACCGACGCCGGTACCATATCGTTTTGCGCGGACGCTGCGGCTATGCGACGGTGCGTTTGCGGACCGACGCCGGAGCGCGGGTTGGTCCTTGTTTTCCTTCTCTGACTTTCTCTGTTTTGAAGGAACCGAAAGCAATTTTTAAGAACTTTACGGCATAATGGGGACGGGCAAGTGTTCAGGGCGTGTCTCCGGGGCGCGGTAAGCCAGGCGAAAGGGGTGTCAGCATGGAAGAGAGTGTGCCTGCGGAGAACCGGGAGCGGCAAAGGTCAGGCGGGGTCGCTGCATCTTCGGCACGTTGGGAGAGGTGGCTTCGGACGGTCGTCGTCGCTCTAGCCAGTATCGGGATTGGGTACCTCTTCTTCTCGAACCTCTGGTGGATGTTGCCGCCAAACTTCGGCTGCTCGGAGGACTTCCAGTTCGAGGGCGAGAACGCCAACGGTCTGTGCTTCTGGGTTGGGACCCTCTCCGGCGAGCCGCGCACCGTGCTCACGTCGAACCTCTCGTCGGCGCCTCTGGGCGTTCCGTTGGGATGGGTCGCGCGGGCCAATGGCGTGTTCATCGACGGCTTTGTGGAGCCTAACATCCGCTGGTTGGCGTACGTGATCTGGGGCACGGTCGCGTTCGTGTCTCTCAGCCTGATTCTCGGACTGTTCAGCCGCCTTGGGGCGTTGTTGGCCACCGTGGTGGCGTTGGAGCTGGCGATCGGGCTGGCCGGCGTTTCCAGCGTGCGCGGGTGGGAGTGGGCCTTCCCCCTGATGCTACTGCTCTCGATCGCTTTATTCGGGCTGGCGCCGGGACGCTACTTCGGTCTGGACCGATTGCTACGACCCCGGCTCGTAGCGTTGCGCGACCGCGGCAGCCGCGTAGGGCGTTTACTCCTGGCCCTCACCTGAGGGCGATCCTTGCGTACCCGTCCGAAGGTTGTCCGGTATGAAAGGGTGCAGTGATCCCAGGCCGGTTTCGCGTTCGTAACGCTAGCGAGGCACTCGAGAAAGGAGCGTCGGTATGGAAGAGAAGAGATCGGTGGAGAGCGAGGAGCGGCCCGGCGAGGACGTGATGTACCCGGCGCGTTGGGAGCGTTGGCTGCGGACGCTGGTTATAGCCCTCGTGAGCATCGGGATGGGGTACCTCTTCTTTACCAACCTCTGGTGGAAGCCGCCGCCGGACTTCGCCTGCTCGGAGGATTTTCAGTTCGAGGGCGAGAACGCCAGCGGCCTGTGCTTCTGGGTCGGGACCGAGGTCTTCTACGCCGATCCCGTGGAGCCGAACGTCATACTGAAACCCATCGTTACGGATTCCCAGACTCTTCCGACTTCCGGGCCCGAGATCGGCGTCCCCATAGGGCTGGCCAAAAAGGCGAACGCGGTGTTCGACGAGAACGTGGTGCAGCCCAACATCCGCTGGTTCGGGTACGTGATCTGGGGCACGGAGGCGTTTGTCTTTCTCAGCCTGTGCCTGGGCTTTTTCAGCCGCCTGGGAGCGTTGGCGTCCATCGGCATGTCGACCCACCTTATGGTCGCACTCGCCGACGTACCGAACCCGCACGAGTGGGAGTGGAACTACGTCCTCATGGTGCTACTCTCGATACTGCTGCTCGGACTCGCGCCTGGACGCTACTTCGGCCTCGACCGACTGCTGCGTCCCCGGCTCATGGCGCTGCGCGACCGCGGTAGCCGCTTCGGGCGCCTGCTCCTGCCCTTCACCTGAGAGGATTGGCTTGCGCAAGCAGCGTACGAAGGCAGGAGCGGTCACGCTAGCGTATCGGCGAGTCGGCGGCTGGTGCGCGGCCTATCCTGCGGAATGTCATGATTGGGAGGAGGAGGTCATTTGGAGACCAACATCGTGGTAGCTCTGCTGGCCCTACTCGCGTTCGCCGTCGCGGCGGTCGTGTTCACCCTCGTCGTGGTCGTTTTGGTCGACCGTTCGACCGGGGACACGCGAGCGACGAGCAGGGAAGGGCGAGGCGGGGAGGAGCGAGAGAGCGAGTAGCACGATGGCGAGTATGGAGACAGCGGCGCTGACGATCTCGCCGGGCGGTCGCGCGCCTGGCGAGATCGGCGCGTGCCCGTGGGGCGTCGTATGCGAAAGAGGCATGCACTGATCTCCGCGCGGCTCGCCAAGATGCTCCGGTTCCGTCTGCCCCGGGCCGTCTTGCGTCGTTGCGCCGACCTCGTGGCGGTGCCGTTGCTCTTCGCGCTCACGGTCGTCGCCGCGTGGGGTCTCTTGAGTGGCGAGACGGTAGTCGGGATGGACGCCGCCACACAGTACTACCCCTTGTACTCCTTCCTCGGCGAGAGCCTGAGGTCCGGTGACATCCCAGCGTGGAACCCGCACCAGTTCTCGGGCATGCCTTTCGCGGCCGATCCCCTCTCCGGCTGGACCTACCTGCCCGTGATGCTCTTCTTCACGTTCTTGTCCCTCGCCGTCGCGGCCAAAGGCTACGTGTTCTTCCACCTGCTGCTCGCCGGGCTCTCCGCCTACGCGCTCGCGCGCGCCCTCGGGATAGGGGTCGGTGGCGCCTCCCTGGCGGCGGTCGCCTACGGGTACAGCGGCTTTATATACCTGCAGAGCACTTGCTGCTTCCCGTACGTCGCCGTCGCTTCCTGGCTCCCGCTCGCCCTTCTCGGTGTGGAGATGGCCGTCCGCGGCTCCCGCTGGATGGAGCGAGTCCCGTGGTGGGGGGTGTCGGGGCTGGCTTTGAGCCAGATACTCGCCGCGTGGCTGGGACAGGGCTCATACTACGCCCTGCTGGCCCTCGGTGGGTACGTAGCCTACCGCACTCTGCTCGCCCCTCTGGACAGAGCCCCGAGCGTGAGGGGCCGGCTCTTGGAGGCCGCGCTGCACGGCGGGGCTGTGCTCGCCATTGGGTTCGGCCTCGCCGCCGCCGGAGTGCTACCCAGGCTGGAGTACAACGCGCTCTCCAACCTGGCGGGTGGCTACCCCGTGGTTGGCGGCGACCAGGCAGAGACCGTCGGTGGATGGGCCGCGAGGGATTGGAGACTGGTTTTGGAGCCCGGCCACTGGTACGCGGGCGTGGTCGTTATGGCCCTGGCGCTCGCGGCCCCCGTCCTGGCGGCGCCGGTCGTCCAAAGGCGTCTCGCTGTCCCCTTCTTGGGCGAAGTTCGCCCGCGGGTACTGCCGATCCTCGCCGCGGTGGCCCGGGGGCGCTTCGCGGTCCCCTACTTCGCCGCTCTTTCGTTCGGGGCTTTCGTACTGTCTCTGAAGGAGCCCACGCCGCTCCACTCGGCACTCTACCTTCTGCCCCGCATCGACCAACTGCATCCGCACAGCCCAGAGCGCGTGATGGTGGTCTTCTACCTGGGCGTGGCGATCCTGGCCGGTGCCGCACTTACCAGCCTCAAGGAGAGGGCCGGAAGGAGGCCCATACTGCTCGTCCTGCCCGTACTGGCGGCGCTCCTCCTGGCGGCAACGGTCATCCTCTCGCTGCTCTCGGAGGGCGGAGAGTCTATCCCCGTAGGTCCGCTGCTCGCCTCGATCCCGGCCCTGGCGCTCGTCGCGGCGTACACCCTGGTACCAGACCGGCTCAAGGCCTGGCGCAATCTCGTATTAGCGCTGCTCATCCTCGTCGTCTTTGCCGACCTGCTCGCGGCGGACAGGGCTACGATCGCCGAAGAAAGATACGCCACGGAGGGCGGGGCGGAGCTGGACCTTGCGTCATACTACAGTCCTTCGGACACGGGCCGGTTCCTGCAATCGAGGGAAGAGGCCGGAGAGCTTTTCCGCTACTTCGGTTACGACCCGCATTACTCAAACGCGGCGCCCGTCTCCAACCCGACGCATTTCACGAACCCGCTAACGCTTCCGCTGGAGGTCAACAACCGGGCTATGGCGTTAGGGTTGCAGAGCATCCAAGGCTACAACCCGGTCCGCATCTCCCGCTACGACGAGTACATGAGGGCGCTGAACAGCGGCGTCGAGCAATTCTCCCACCACTTCGCGGACGTCTACGACGAGGACCTCGACTCCCCGCTGCTCGATCTTCTGAATGCCCGCTACGTTGTGGTGCCCGCCGAGGAGCCCCCCGAGAACCAGGCGGGCCTGCAAAACGTGGTGCATACACCGCACCAGACCGTGTACGAGGACGACCAGTCGAAGCTTCTGGAGGGCCGGTTCAGGGTGCTCGAGAACGAGGGGGCGCTGCCACGGGCCTGGATTGTCCACTCCGCGCGCCAGGTGAGGTCCAAGGAAGAGGCCCTGGACCTGTTGAGCGTCGGCCAGGTGGATCCCAAAGGGACGGCGCTCCTGGAAGAGGAGCCTCCGGAGATGTCCCAGCCTGATGACGTCTCCACCGATCGGGCCGAGGTAGTGGAGTACGAAGCAGACCAGATGCGGTTGAAGACCTCCACCGGGGCGCCGGGCCTGCTCGTGTTGAGCGAAGTCTACTACCCGGCGTGGAAGGCCTACGTCGACGGCAGCTCCGTCCCGGTCTACCCCACCGACCACCTCCTGCGCTCCGTGTCGATCCCCGCCGGCGAGCATACGGTAGAGTTGCGGTACGAGTCGTGGACGCTACGAGCGGGAGTGGCGATCTCGCTCGCCACGTGCGCCTCGTTCGGCGCGCTTGCCGTTGCTGCCGTGGTGATGAGGCGCCGGCGAAAGAGAGTGGACAAGGAACTAGCGGGTAAGGGATGATAGACATCGGCGTCATCACAGGTACGGGCATCTACGAGCTTCCCGAGGTTCGGGAGTCGCGCGCGGTGGAGAGCCGCTTCGGGGAGGCGGAGGTGGCGATCTTCCGGGCCGGACCGTGGAGCGTGGGGGGTATCTCCCGCCACGGGAGAGGGCATCGCCACCTGCCCCACACGATCCCCCACAGGGCGAACCTTCTGGCCCTCGCGAAGCTCGGGGCGCGGGCGGTTCTCGCGACCACCAGCGTTGGGGTCGTTGACCCTCGCGTGCCCCTGGGGCGGCCCATCGTCTTCGACGATCTCTTCTTTCCAGAGAACCGGCTGCCGAATGGAGAGCCGTGTACCATCTTCGCCGAGCCCGGCGATCCCGAGCGGGGACACTTTATCGGGATCCCCTTCTCTCCGGGCTTACGGCGGAAGATAAGACTCTCCGCCGGAGAGCTCGGGATCGAGGTGATCCACGGCGGCGTCTACGCGCACACGAACGGGCCGCGGTTCGAGACTCGGGCGGAGATTAAGGCCCTGGGCGCGGCCGGGGTGGCGGCGGTGAGCCAAACTTGCGGGCCCGAGGCTGTTCTGGCCGGGGAGCTCAAGCTCCCCTACGCGCTCGTGGGCTTCCCGGTGAACTACGCGACCGGTATCGCAGAACCCGAGCCCAAAGAGGAGCTCGACCGACTGCTCGCACTCTCGGCCGAGACTCTTCCCCGGCTCGTCCTCCAAACGGTGGAGGCGCTAGAAGAGGAAGACTTTGCCTTCGACCACGGGTACGTCTATCGCTTCGAGGGGTAGGCCGATAGGAAATCCGATGCCCCCGAAAGGCGGTTTACAATCAACACGATGGTTTATCTCGTTCGCTACTCGTTCGTCACTATCCTGCTCGCGGCCATCCTGCTCGCGGGTTGCGGCTCCGATCAGGGCGCCTCCGAGGACGCCTCCGGGCAAGAGGCCTCGGAGCAGGAGGCCGCCGAGCAAGCCGCCCTCGAAAAGGAGACGGCGCCTCCGCCTCCCGAGGCGGCCGAATCGCCGCCGGTAGAAGAGGATCCCGCCGGAACGGTGATCGAGATCGACGACTCGCCGGCCGGAGTGGCCGCCGACCCCGAGACCGGGCTGGTCGCGGTGGGCCTCAGCGAACCGAGCCGGCTCGCGCTGGTCGATGGAAGCAGCGGGGAGGTGGTCCGGGAGGTGGAGCTGTCGGCATCGCCCCGCCACCTCGGTATCATCCCCGGCGGCCCGGTGCTCGTGCCTGCCGAGGACTCCTGGACCCTTATACAGGTCAGCTTGCCGGAGGGTGAGGTCGCGAGCGAGATACCGGTCGGCGCGGTCCCGCACGACGCCGCTGCTGCTCCGGACGGCCGGATCTTCGTTATCAACGAGTTCAGCAGGAGCGTCTCGGTCATCGAGGGCGACGAGTATCTGGATACTATAGAAGGCACCCCACTCCAGCCCGGTGGCGTGGCGGTCACGGAAGAAGGCTTTGTGGGGGTGGTGGGCGTCCGGGGGAACGCCCTGGAGGTCTACGACGCGGACACTCTTAAATCTTTGGGTCGCGTCGAGGCCGGAGAAGGTCCCACACACGTAGTGGCCGGTTCTGACAACCGCTTCTATGTAGTTGATACGCGCGGCGAGGCTGTCCTTATCTACCAAGTTGGAGACCAACCGGAGCAGATCGGCAGCGTGCCGCTCTCCAGCGCGCCGTACGGGATAGCCATAGACCCCGAGCGCGGCCATCTGTGGGTAACGCTCCCCGCCGAGAACCAGATGGTCCAGCTCGATTTAGAAGGGGACACGCTCCGTGAACTCGCCCGCTACCCAACAGTCCGCCAGCCGAACACTGTCGCCGTAGATCCGGCCAGCGGACGAGTGTTCGTCACCGGCGGCGCGGACGGGGAGCTACAGATCCTCGACCCGTGGTCGGGATAGACCGACGCAGGGAAACACCCGCAATTTCTCCAAGGAGCAGGTAGATGTTGGATCGTGTGAGCAGGAGAAAGGGGATGGGTAGGGGCGCAACGCTGACGGCGATGCTGCTGACGGCGGTTCTCTCGGTCGCGGCGTGCGGCGGGTTCGGGCGGCGAGGAGGCCGCTGATTTCAGCGCCACGACCCTGGAGGGGGAGGAGTTTGGGCTGGCGGAGAAGCGGGGTGAGGTCGTCGCGCTGTACTTTATGGCCGCCTACTGAGACAACTGCATCCCTGAGGCCAGTGCATGGTCTCAACTGTATCTGGAGTATGAAGACGAGGGGCTAGAAGTGTTGATGGTATCAGTAGATCCCCAGGATATGCCACAGACCATCGAGGGGTTCCAGGACAGGGACGACGTCGCCCCCGTCCTGGACCGTCGACGAGAGCGGCGAGATCTCTCGCGCCCTGGGCGTCAACGCCCTCGAAACAACGATAATCGTCGATCGGGAGGGCCGGATCGTCTACAAAGGTGCCACTTCGACCGATTACGAGACGCTGAGGAGCGAGTTGGAGGGAGTCCTTTGAGCGAGCCCCGGCTTTGAACGAGCTCCTGGAGCTCCTGGCCGGCTAGCTCTCCGGTCTGGTTGCGGTGCTCTCGGTCGGGCACTCCTTCGGCGCCGGGATGGTCGCGGCGGTCAACCCCTACGGTTTCGGGATGCTGACAGCCTACCTCTCACTCTACCTCGGCGCACAGGAGGAAGGCTTCGCCGATCGTCCGGTGTTGGCCCGGTTGCTGCGCGCGCTCCTGGTCGGCGCAACCGTTTCGTCTGGTTTCGTCCTCCTCTTCGGCCTGGCCGGCGTCATCATCTCAGCCGGGGGCAACTCGCTCCTCGAAGCGATGCCGTGGGTCGCGATCCTTATCGGTGGGGTCTTGATCCTACTCGGGCTGTGGGTGCTCGCCGGGCGCGGCATGTACTTCGGCGTCTTCGAGAGGGTCGCCAGCCGCGTAGGAGACCCCGGAAACGTAAGCGTACGGGGCTTCTTCCTCTTCGGTCTCGCTTACGGGGCGGCCTCGCTCAGCTGTACCCTGCCGGTCTTCCTCGCGGTGGTAGGCGGCGGTATCTCGGCGGGCGGCTTCTCCTCCGGGGTGGGGCGGTTCTTCGGGTACGGTTTGGCATGGCTTCGGTCTTCCTGGCGCTCATACGGGATCCGCTTGTTCACTTACTGCTTCGAAGCGCCAGCGAAAGGTCATGAGCGCGAAACGCTAGCTGGAGCATCAGGCGTGGCGTCACTATACAGCCGGATTCCGTATGATGGCCGAAGAAGCCCCGGGGACCTGAATGAGGCGCTCATCCTCCCGGGTGACGCCCACGCCCAGGCCATCTTCGAGACGGAGGAGGGGGAGCCCCTGACGCAGGCCATACTGGAGCGGATCGAGGAGTACGGATAGGCTCGCAGGTCTCGTGGAGATGCGAAAGATTACCCAGGTGACGAGGGCCTGGGCTGGCCGTAGCTGCTTAACTTGGAGGATGCTTCGTTTATCTGTTCGGGGGTAAGAAGCACCGGCTCTCCCGCGAGCCTGGCCCGGTAATAGACTTCGGCCATTTCTTCGAGGATCTCAGTTCTCGAATAGGCCTCGCTCGCAGTTCCGCCTACGGCGATGGTGCCGTGGTTCTGCAGCAGGCACGCATGGTGGGAGTCTCCGAGGGCGTCGACAGCGTAGCAGGCGAGCTCCTCCGTGCCGTAGGTCGCGAACGGGGCCAGAGGCACCCGGCCCTCGCCGGAGAGGGCGGCGAGCATGTAATGCACCGGGGGTATCTCCCAGCCTAGGCAGGCTAAAGTCGTCGAGAAACGGGCGTGAGTATGGACTATGCCGCCCACTTGCGACTTCGAGCGGTAGATGCCGGAGTGCATCGGCATCTCGGAGGAGGGCTCCAGCGAGCCCTCCAGCACCCGGCCCTCCGGATCTACGAGCACCACGTCCTCCGGCTCGATGAGTGCGTAGTCGAGGCCGCTCGGGGTGACGAGAACGTCTCCCTCGGGGGTGCGGGCGCTGACGTTGCCCGAGGTCCCGGTTACGAGGCCCGAGACGCTTATATTGCGGGCGACCCGGGCCACCTCTTCACGCAGGCTCTGGTGCTCCATGATCAGACTGAGACGGCTAGGTTTCTTCCACGGACGAACCGGTCTTCGCCGTCCCCTGGGAAGGCCCGATCAAGGCTCGCAGGTCGTCCACGCCGGGGCGGACGACGCCGAGCTCGGTGACGATGGCCGAGATGAGGCTCGCCGGCGTGACGTCGAAAGCGGGGTTGTAGGCTTGTGTGCCTTCTGGGGCGATACGCGTACCGTTGATCTCGAGCACCTCTGAGGCGGAACGCTCTTCGATCGGGATGGCGCTACCGTCGGGGGTCTCGAGGTCTATGGTGGACAGGGGTGCCGCCACGACGAACGGGACGCCGCTCGCCTTCGCGGCGAGCGCGAGAGCATAGGTGCCAACCTTGTTGGCGACGTCGCCGTTCGCGGCAACGCGGTCGGCACCCGTAACGACAACGTCGATCTCGCCCGAGGCGATCAGGCTAGCGGCGCCGGAGTCGATTGTCACCCGATGGGGAACGCCCATGCGTTTGAGCTCCCAGGCGGTGAGGCGGGATCCCTGGAGTAGGGGGCGGGTCTCCGTGGCGGTGACGCCCGCTACCAGGCCGCGCTCGTGGGCGACCTCGACTATGCTCAGGGCCGTGCCGTGGGCTACGCAGGCTAGAGCGCCGGCGTTGCAGTGCGTCAAAACGCGCGACCCTCCCTCGAGGAGGCCGGCCCCTACCTCGCCGATAAGCCTGTTTATCTCCTCGTCCTCGGCAACCATCGCTCGGGCCTGCTCGACTAGCTCGTCGGCTGTCTCAGGTTTTGCGGGGTCGTAGACCCTCTTGACCCGTTCGATCCCCCACTTGAGGTTCACGGCGGTAGGGCGGGTAGAGGCGAGCAACGACCCAGCGTACACGATAGCCTGGCCAACATCCTCGCTGCTCTCTCGCGCACGCTGCGCTGCGAGGGCGACCCCCAGCCCCCCTGCCACGCCCAAAGCCGGGGCCCCGCGCACTCGCAGAGACGAGATAGCCTCGGCAAGCTCCTCCACGGTGTTCAAAGAGAGCCAGACCTCCTCTTTAGGCAGGCGTGTCTGGTCTATGAGCCTGATCTTCCCGTCTACCCAGTCGATCGTCCGCATCCAGTTCTCCTTTCCGAAAGGAGCGATGGGCGGAATGTAGCACCGGTAGCGGTCGTCTGGCAACCGGCGGCGACTTTCGCAAGCATCGAGGTACCGAATGGCAAAAGGGCCGGAGCCCCGAAGGATCTCGGCCCTCCTGGTTAGTGCCGCCCACTTATAGACCTACTATCCTAAGAACAGGTAATTCCAGGAATTGGTTGAAATCAACGGTCTGGTGAGAACGAATAACCCGACCCCTAACAAGAAACCAACCACCAGCTGTAGGACAGCACTGCCGGCGCCGCGCTCGTCTTCTTCTCCTTTGTTCGTGGCCGCATCGACCGTAAGCAGCACGATGACCAGGATCTCGGCGGCTTTGGCGACCAAACCCACGCGATCGAACGATGTCTGCAAAATCAACAGGTACACGTACAAGAATGATATGACGGAAGCGGTGGCCTGCGCGATCAGTGCTGTGCGTACGACGCGGCGAAACCGCCCCACCAGGAGGATGGACGAGTACAAGGCGACAGGCAGGACCACGAAGTTGATCACGTTGCCAAGGAACAGCCAGAAGCCCGGCCGCGCCGGGTCTTCAATGTAGATGTCATAGTAAAGGTGGATGCCGGCCGTCACCAGGGCCATGAGAATGACCCCGACCTGCACGGGACCGATGCGCGGGCGGGTCTCGGCGAAGGAGTTTATCATCAGCTTCCTCTCAGTAATACGCTACAGCTTTATGTATCATCGCATACGTATCTTCTCATAAACATAGGTTGTGTCCGTAAGATTCTGTAAAAGCGGCTAGTAAGAGAAGGCCACCTTCCTCCAAGATCGTTGGTGCTCAAGTCAACCTTCGAGGAGGAAGAGATGGCCCACCACAATCCTAAGGTGGACGAGGAGGTGGTGCAAGGAATCTTGCTGGACGACCCTGGGGCTTCCTCAAGCAGATCGTCCAGCGGGTGCTTTAAGAGCTGTTGGAAGCCGAGATGACCGAGCATTTGGGCGCGGCCCCCTACGAGCGCGCCGAGAACCGCAAAGGAGGCCATCGAAACGGCCACGAGCCGAGGGCTTTGAGAACCAGGGTGGACACGCTGAACCTGCTCGTTTCTCAGGACTGGGAGGGGACCTTCTCCACGAAACTCTTCTCCCGCTACTAACAGAACGAGAAGGCCTTAGTGTTAGCCTTGATGGAGATGTACGTGGAGGGCGTCTCG